>Ga0123352_10016132_pt1 | contig 11896 bp, 7 predicted proteins | sample TergutLab28metaG_FD_89700 | JGI IMG/M metagenome (GOLD analysis project Ga0123352, IMG submission 89700) | Labiotermes labralis P1 segment gut microbial communities from Petit-Saut dam, French Guiana - Lab288 P1 | ecosystem: Host-associated > Arthropoda: Insects > Digestive system > Gut ...
CACATAACGTGATACAGCAGAATGGGACCGAACTCTAGCTGTCTGTAGCACATAACGTGACACAGCAGACTGCAACAGAACTGTAACTGTCTGTAGCACATAATGTGACACAGCACACTGCGACACTCTCACACGTTCTTCGTGATCGAAGTCTTGAATTTACTGAAATTCCTCGAAATCGGATTCATCATATACGTTTGTACGCGTCTATTTGGCATTCTGGCGCCGAAAAGAATATGCGTCATCACAGTTATGTTGAGAATGTTACAGTCCTCTGACATGACCACATTTTGAGTGGTAATTTGTTACCGATAGTTTTGAGGAGCTGCCTGCCTCCATCTTCAGGTTAGTAGAAACACAATTGTATCCGAAACATCCGAAACACATTGCCCATCCACAAGGCGCCACACCTTGGAACACTCCATTTTTTGCCACAAAGCTGTACAAGCATCTGGACTAATGTGGAGTTACTGGCATTTGTGTTCTACACCGACATTTCCACTAGATTCTGAGAGGGTCGTTTGGTCCTGGTGAAGGAAGTTAGAAGTAAAATAATTCAGGTGTCTGCAACGTAATGCGGACATTAAAAATTGAATTTAGTGACAGAATTACACAAGATCGATCCTGTGGCAGGATGCTGCAAGTTACTGCACGCTCTTTTGCCTTACGTAACTCCACAAACACCCTGTTGGCTCTTGTCCTGACGTCACGACAGTTCTGTGGCTGCTGTTTGTTCGTCTTTTTCAACAAAGCAAAGTAATGATTTTGCCAGGTCTTCCTTACTTCGTGCATATTCGCTTTCAGAACTTCCCTTCAAACCAGCGATTCTTAAGAGACAGTCTACTGGTCGAAAGAAAGTTGCGCTGATGTTAGCGGGTGACTTTCATAGTTTACTTTAAAGAAATTGGTCAACACATTCCATAGTGCTGAATGTTTTACCGTGAACCAACATCATTAAAAGTCCAGTATAGGCAAACTCATACACCACTCTTTCCATCACAACGATATCCTGTTTTTTTTTTTTTTGGTACTTTCCCCTAACAGCTCTCGGTTTTACGCCATTCCCAAAGAGCTGTCTGGTCACTAACATGGGCAGTTCGGAAAGGAGCTTACAGTCTTTACAACGTGATCTATTCGCATTATACATTAAGATTAGAGAACAAAATTTTTTTAAAGAAACTGTCTAACTGGGCGCAGTGCATTACTGATAAAAATGGTACTTTGTGTTTGTGTTTGTCAGACAATCCATTACTGTAGGATAAATGAGAATAAAATTACTCCCGCTCATTTATGGTTTGGTAATGGAATTTTGTATTACAAAAATAAGCCACGTTGGTGTGATTTATTTACAAATACTATGCTGCACGGTAATAACAGGCCCCAAGTCACTCAGTACGTAACGTAACGGTAAAGCTAATATATACGTTTGTAGACTCGCGAGGTTGACGTCAGCACATTGAGTACTCTTTTTTTTTTTTAATTGACAGCAGCGTCAAATTTGAGGCATCGGGGAGAAAATTAAAATAAAATAAATCTTTTGTTGTGTTCGTGACAGCCAAGTGCTGCTGCATAGCTGGCTCACAGAGCTATGATATCTTTAGTCGCGCTGACCCATCTTCGCACATAATCGGCACTGCATTAGATCAGCGCAAATCACAGATAATGAAGCCACGTTTCTCATAAATTTGCTAAATATTTTGTTTTCGATTAAAAAAAGGTTGGTTTACAACAGTTTTACTGCAGTTTTACACCTCTTTTAACTTCACAGGATTTCTGTGAAAGCCCAGTTTACTCAGAAGGGTTCCACAGACGTTAAGGATTGCAACGCCACTGATGTGGTGGACACAGTGCCTTGCAATACCACTGATGTGGTGGACAAAGTACCTTGCAGATGTGGTGGACAAAGTACCTTGCAATGCCACTAATGTGGTGGACACAGTACCTTGCAAAGCCACTGATGTGGTGGACACAGTACCTTGCAATGCCACTGATGTGGCGGACACACTACCTTGCAATGCCACTGATGTGGTGGACACAGTACCTTGCAGATGTGGTGGACACTCTACAGTACCTTGCAATGCCACTTATGTGGTGGACACTACCTTGCAACGCCACTGATGTGGTGGACACAGTACCTTGCAATGCCACTGATTTAATGGACACAGTACCTCTCCAATAACGTGTTCTGACGATTCGGTGACGTCACTACGAGTGAAACACGTAGTGACGTCAGGAATGTGAGGACGTCTTAAACTGTCGCATACAAAATACTTGCAACTGGCTGCGTGTTTAAAGGTTAAACTGAAGAAGTGAAAGTTGTCAGGCCATGAAGACATATTGGGGCATGGCGGCACAGCACCATGCATTCTTAACTTCTTCGCTACATGGAGTTATGTGGGCAGATTCACTGGGAGGCCGTTAGAGGCTCGTAGACACTGCCAGGACAGGTGCTTGGAAGGGGGCTGGGTTGACCCACAGCGGACCTGGACGTCGCGCCTGTCAGATAAAGAAAGATAATGCACTTATGTGTGTGTAAACCTGTTTCATGCTCCGCGACTTGCATGTTTCAATTGTTTATGTCTAAACTGCGTAGAGCGTTTGAATCAGATGTCGCTACTGTCAGCATTTATCAGTATCACGTGACTGGCTGTGTACTTCTTCGAACATTTGGTTTCAGTCGTCCCATCTGCCTGCGCCGGGTTATTTAACGTGATGAACTACCAAAACAAGTCACGTGCTTAATGCGCAAGCACTAAAAGCGCTCGCACCCGTAATTTCTGTTGACAATTGATGATATCTGGAATACGAACATCACCAATGTGGCGCTCCAGTAGTGCCAACCTGCTTTGTGTTCTTGTCACCTTGGGCTCAGACTATCCACATTGACGTTTTCGTGATTTTACTCAATATAACCAGAGGGTCGTCTGCACAATGTTGCAAACTACGTCACGAACGCCTCCTTCCAGATCCTTTTCAGTTCATCATTCACTGATCACAAAGTTCTACGACTTTTACACTGAACTCCTGAAGACGTCGTTAAATAAATGCGGGTTCAGGTCCTTGGAGACTGACGGCGTACCATTTGACGAAAATTTCCTGACGTTTCGGCAGATCATAATGCATTGAATTTCATTGTCAAGCAGTCCAAGTATTCTTGAACCGATTTGCGTGGAAGATGAAGCCATTACAATTCTTCGAAAAGTCGGTAACTGCTTACCAAAGAACACGGCTTCAATCCCTTGAAGCCCCGAATCCTCAGCTACGGCTCTGTAAGAACCTCACATCTCACAAGAAACAGTTGTCTGCTGTGGGAGTATCAGAGCCTGATACTCCCACAGCAGACAGCGTGTTGTCTATTGACGGTATGTACGTATGTATGTATGTATCGTGCCATTTGCTGTAATGCTATTTAGCATCAATTGCATTACATACACATCGCTCACTTCGACCTGTGTTCCTTGTGAACCCAAGGAACCGACAGCCATTTCCTAGGTCACGGGTCCAACCATTGCTGCTGGCAAGCAAACCGTCTCTGATGTATAACGCAATTAACTTACATTAACCTCGGTTTACGGGAAAATCAAATTTCTTCTCCCTATTGCTTCTACCTCCATCTGCCGGAGAGAGCTGCTGGCGGTGCAGTTTCATAACCAGCTATCCCCAGGGTTGCTGTGGCGGCAGGGTGGCATATATCTGCCCGGAGGTTGCTTACCTGCTGCGCATTTAATATGGCAGCCTGGGAGCTGGGCAACGGCGGTTTGAGGCCGGGAACGGGATGGAAGTTCCCGCGTCTGCTGTAAGGGGTCCGAACAGTCTGCTGTTCCATGGGCAACGGGGGATTTTGAACTGGGATAAAGCGGCTGCGACGTGAATCTGAGTACCAAGTTGAAAGCAGTGACAAGCTTTAGAATGTATGGAGCCATACCTACACTCCGCCTACGTTTTCATAACTGTCTGCTTATCTCTGATTGGCTCTGTGTGTCTCATCCAGAACGTAAGTCTGAGGTATAAACGACATGTACCATTTCTGCAATACTACAATGCGTGTACTGTACATTCACTAGTTAGCTGCATACATTAACACCTTCACATAACCAACTGTACTGAGCAGGGGCCGTCTTCGGAAGTCAGTTATTGCTGTGGCAGTCAAGAAAACTCGAAGGTTGATTTTCGTCGACATAAGAGCTTGTAAATGGTGCGGGCGAATGCACGTTCTCACACTCTGTGACTTAACACCATTTTAATATTTTACTCCATCTATGCCAAAGTCTTCCAAGTTGCCAGTTACTGTCAGCTGTTTTACGCACACCCTTACGGCCTTCTGGCATGTAACGGTTACGCTGCCTAATTTCGAGGTGGGTAGCCTGTTTTCGGAGAAAAATTATGACTCATTTTTCCGGGTGGGCCTGAAGACAGAGGCAACATCCAGCAGGACGAATCCGCGACAGTCGTCGATGTAAGATTCTCAGATTTCACCTTAGCAATGCGTGCTACATATTTAACTCACTCGTCCCTCACGGATATGCTCACATGGACCTACCCATCCGCTACTAATATACACATATGTGTAGTGCCTATAAATATTCTGATTTATTGTGGGTTATTTAACCAGTGATTTTACACATTTTGTTACCCTTTGTTCGACATTTCAGTATGTTTAAACTTTGACAAATGTCCTTATGTAATCGTATCTGTGGCTGGTGTATGTAATTAAACTGTCTGTTCTTCAAGACGTGTTACGTCGCTGGGCAGCTGCTAGTTTCTGTGACACAAAAGCCCAGCTTGGGCCGAGGCTGCCACAGTGTTGAAGTTGCTAGATCACACTCACCAGGTAGGACTCCTCTGGACAGGTGATCAGCAACATAATTAGTGAACAGCTAATACAGATATGCGTCGCTTAAGGATACGTTATGAGAAATACTTCGTTAAGCGATTTTGTCGTGCGAACGTCATAGAGTGTACTTACACAAAACTAGATAGTATAGCCTACTACACACCTAAGCTATACGGTATAGCCTATTGATCCTAGACTACAAATCTGTACAGCATGTTACTGTACTGAATACTGTAGGCAATTGTAACACAATGGTAAGTGCTTAAATATTGTATTATATTATAATCTTATGGGACCACCGTCTTATATGCGGTCCGTCGTTGACCGCAACGTCGTAATGCGGCGCATGCCTGTACATTCGAAAGGACGCGGAGTGACACAGTTGAATTTGTGATTTGTCCTGTGCGTGGCGATGGGCAGGGGGAGTGACCCTGCGGGAGCTGCAGAGTTTGGTAGCCGGTCCTTCATCCGCGATTCGAAAACGGAGCGCCCACAGCATGAAGTGTGAGTGACGTCACTAGTCCAGCCGCCACCCGCCACCAGTTTACAAATTCCCGGGAAACGATGTTTTGCTATACCCTTGCCTGCAGTGTTGCCACCTTCCCAATTATACATCGCTATTACGCACGCAGTGTTGGCGATCTGCTCCGATCGGTCAGTTCTGCAGGCCGACTTAACTCTCGCAACCAAACGTGACGTCACACTATGCTTATTTATTCGCAGTTCGATATTAATTAGCTACTGTCTGTTTCCAAACGTGGATCTGCATTTCCTTTAAATTCTACACCTTGTAGTCGCCAGTTAGATTAAAAAGTACTGCAAGTTCAGTGCCACTTCACAGAACTTGTCATATGGGAGGGGCGTGAAGGTGACTGCTCACCTCCATCCTATATCAGGTTAAGGATGCGTGGAGCTATGCCTCCACTTCCGATAATTCTTCTAGTGTGGTTATTTATAGGCATACGAAAATATTACGTGTACTGTTACCATCAATATTTAGCGGACGGATGTACGTTCCATTTTCGCTTTAACTCTCCGGCATGCCCTACTGTAACAGCAGTCTACTGTACCGACAGTTTATGTCCTGGTCCCATATTTCATTACTATTCTCATAGCCCACTGTGAACACCTAAACATGTGGACAGTTTGTGGGAGGAGTGTGAAGTTCGTACCATTTACGAAGTATGAAGGTTTATGCCTTTCGTTGTATAAGGCAGGCAGCAGTTACGAATGGGAGTAGAAGATAGCAACTTATGAAATATGCGTGAGTGACAATCGTACAGTCCACCTTAACAAAATATACTCTCTCTAGGCAGGAGCGTATTGTCATTCCGTCAACCTTTTCCACTTCATATGAACTGGAGCTGTCTTAACGGGCCGTTCAAGGTACAGAGGTTAGGTACTTGTGAGGACTTTAGCTGTGCTGTTCCACCGCTAAAAGGTTTGGTTACTGCCTAGAATACCTTCTTGCAGAATAATGGGAACAACAATTACTACTACTACTACTAAGAGCAGAGTGAGCTTAGGCAATGCTCGCTATTTTTCAGTCCAGAAACCAAAAGTATCAAGATGAAGATATATAGAACTACAGTTTTGGCTGTTGTGTATGGGTGTGAAACTTGTTCACTCACATTGAGGAAAGGAACGTAGGTTGAGGGTGTTTGAGAATAGGGTGCTGAGGAGAATATTTGGGCCGAAGAAAGACGATGTAACAGGGGAGTGGAGAATATTACACAATGCGGAGCTTTATGTTGTGTACGAGTACTGCGCACCGAAAGGCCTATTATTTGGATGGTCAAAGAAAGAAGGTTGAGATAGGCGGGGAACGTGGAACGTATGGGGCACAGGAGAGGTGCAAACAGTGTTTTGGTGGGGAGACTGAGGGAAAGAGACAACTTAGGAGACCCAGGCCTAATGGGTTTATGTTAACATGGATCTTTGACAAATAGGTTGGGGGCCTGTACTGGAAGGATCCGACTCAGGATAGGGATATAATGTATACTGCTGTGAACACGATAGTGAACCTTCGAGTTCCGTGTAATGATGACGAAATACTAGACTCTGATCCATTGGGGAGTAATCATCATTGTCATCATCATCATTATCATCTCCGCGCTAAGCACAACAAACAGGTACGCTCTATTCTCAGGACTACGCAAGGCATGTTACCAATCTTCCATGTCAAGTTCAGACTAAATTTCTGGAAAATATCTTTTCAGTTTTTAAAAATCCTGTACATAAAAGCGACACATGAGCGTGATACATGACCATGATACATGACCCGGTGCTTTAGTTCAACGTTCAGTTGTTATTTCTACACCACGTGGTAATGATGAAAGAAAATATCCCGGAAGTGGTGAATGGCAGACCCAGGATGAATGATTGATGATGCGTGAGGATTTTCATGTAGCCTTGGGTTACTGGGGGAAAATAAGTGAGCGAGGTGTGACAGGGCGAAGGACGTAAACCGGCAATTTGCAGTCGGTCAGGCTGTACATTGCCGTCACAGTGAGCTATTTGATTTGTGTTAGTGTGGAAATGAATAGCTACGTATTGTTGACATAACAGCAGGCAACAGTTGGCCCTTTTAACGGTGAACCATTCCGCTCTGTTTGAGGTACGAACTGAATGTCTGTATATTATTTATTGAAATGTCAAGGCCATTTCTTAGGTCTTTCAATGGTTCAGGCGCCGCGGAGAGCCAGGTTCGATCCCATACCAGTCCGTGTGAGATTTGTGGTGAAGAAAGTGCCATTGGGACAGGTTTTTCTGCGAGTACTTTCGTTTTCCCTTGTCAGTGTCATGCCACCATTGCTCCATTCTCACTTGCATTGAAATGCTGTTGTTATCAGTGTGTCCCCTTCAAACACAGCGGTGCCCCTCCAGGGCCCGCAAGAGGGTTGGGCAGCTTTTGTGAGGCTGAAGAGTGAACTGACTAGAGTGGTTGTGTCTCCGGTGCAATCAGCAGTTGTTAAATACGAGTTTCAGGAATCTGAGCGCCATGACGCTCCAAAAATACAAAAAATAAACAAACCGAAACTAAACAAATGTTGACAAACTCTTGTCAAAGACGCTAGTGGAGTGTTAGCTTTTCAAGAAATTTTCGGAATATTATGAAAGTCAAAGATTCACTAGCGGTCCCTTTCCCTGGCCAGATGAGTCTGCTAGGTGTCACCCCTTCGTAAGGTTTTAGATCCATGTTAATATTATCTTTCCATCTACGCCTAGCCCTTCCTTGAGGATTCCAACCATAAACCTGTTTGCACTTCTCTTCTGTCTCATGCAGGATTCATGTCCCATCCATCTCATTCTTTATGACATGGTTATCCTCACAGTTCTTTTTAGTGAACAATATAAATTGTGAAGGTCCCTATTACGCAGTTTTCTCCATTCTCCTGCCCCTTGCTCTCTCTCGCTTATGTCCAGATAATTTCCACAGCAACTTGTATTCAGGCACCGCCAGTTCGTGCTGTTCTTGCAATGTCACTTGCCAAGCTCAATATTTATACACGACACTGTCACATTGTGTTTTAATCTCTACACTTTAGATAGCAAAAGGGAAGTAAAGACATTTCCATCGGCGATCATTCCTTGAATGTATCGACACTAAACCTAACATCGTTATCAAACTTATGAAGTAATTTTTTTCTAAATAACTTATAAGACTCAGTTCGTACCTTCCAGTGAATAATACTGCATTCCAAACACCAATCTGCTAATACGTTGTGGAAATTATAGGAAACCCAAAAACACTATGAGTGGGCAAAATACAGGGTATTTCGCTGCTACAGCAGACGATAATTACAGTCTGCAGTGCAACTAAAGCAGCGTTAGTCTGTAATGTCTACAATGGCATGTACTGTGGCACAGTTTCATGTCACAGTCCTGCTGCATACACATCTGGCGTCTGCATTCGTCTGCGGTGTTGTTCACAAAATCACAACAAAGAACGAACGCAGTCCGCTACAGTCTGCAAACTGCGGTAGAGAGCTAAGCACAATGTGACACTTCACGAGAAGTAAGCGGTGGCTGCTGAGATCAACGCGTTCTGGACTTTTCGTTGGCAAGTCTCTGGGTATCGACTGCACCAAGAATTTGAAAGAACTGCTGGCAAACCATTCAAACAGCTGTGTTTGTAGCGCCATTTGAGAAGTGTGGATAGAGACTGGTGTGCTTGAGGGTTTGTGTTGACCACGTGGGCTGTGTTGTTCAGACAATGACTGGAACTGGACCTACCACAAGCTACGGCGAGCAGAAATTCTGTATTTAGCGGGCGGTACATTGGCGTGTGTTTGGTCTGTGCAATGGAGACACTGGTTATTCAAGTGTATTACTTACAGACACTGTCAGCTGCTACGGCTGTGTGGTGCCATGAGATATAAAGTTTATGGAGCATTGGTGGAATGACACTGACAGGTGAAAACCAAAGTACTCAGAGACAAAGCCGTGCTGGTGCCGCTTTGTATACAGCAAATCCCATTCTGATTGGCGCCGGACTGAAAGCAGGCCTGTCGGTGAGGGAGTGGTAAGAACTGAATTTTGTATATCATTTGGTCTGGGTTTGGGTGTCAAACATTGAAGTATATTGAGTCCATGTGACAACGTTAATTTTCAGCGGCTCATCGTTAAAAACAAGCTTTGTCAGATGTACTAATTACAGTAGTTGGAATATTTCTGGATAAACAGTGCGTTTGGAGGTGCGAGGGAATGAACAGTAATTGTGCTACAGAGTAGAGGAAGTGAGCAGGGCTACATAATGTGCGGCACTTGGTGGGACAGGATCACTTTTGATTAAAATCGGCTTATTAGATGATCAAAGGTATTCGCTCTTCTGGGATGTTACGTGGCGTAGGCTGGTGTCTCGCTATCGACGATTCGGGATAAAGTATCGCGGCTCAAGCAGTCCAGGAAAAATCTCGTGAAGATAATAAAATTTTATGACGTGGTTCAGAACGCAGCCTATCCTCAGGGCGGATCTGACAGAGAACAAAGATGATAAGCTATTCGGTCCCTACTCTTACCAATATGTCCACAGCTGTTACAGTGATGTGCAAGTGTGGTGGTACAATTTCTGGATAAGATTTGAAACGTATTTCACAAATATTGTTTTAATTACAGGAGCAAATCCCGTTCCTGCTTTGAGCATTATTTCTTTCATAAAGTTTTGACTGCGCTGTTTTGTGACGCTGACAGCGAATATGCGGGCTGAAAGCGTACTGACATTCAGCAGGCGACGCTGCATTAGCCTACGTGTGTTTGGTAGATCGGCCACTGAACGTTATAAAAATGTTGGCAGCTCACCACATTTTCCCAGCTGTGTTTATTTACAGTTTTTATACTGTTGGTAGCTAAATTCACTAACCACTACGAAGCCCCCCCCCCACCAGCATGCTGCAGCTAGCGGCATGAAGGATCGCTGCTGTCGCAAACCCAGAAAACCTTTCAGTCCGTTCAACAGGAGAACCCCAGTTTCACAAACTTCTGTACGTTACGTAAACTGCTGGCGTTCGGCGTGTTGACTTTGTCGCTCAGAATGTATGTGTGTTAACTGCAGTGGCGTTGGGAGCGACACTTTGAACAAACCGCAGCAAAGTTACTGTTTAAAGTCGAGAGCACAAACAGAGCTTGGTATATTGATGCAGTTGTTCGGTGTTCTTTACAAAGCAAAAACATAAAAGCCTTGTGTGGTGGCCTAATTCTGTCTGTCCTTCTGTAGCACAGTATCGCCCAGTGAAAGGATTGTCGGGTTTTCATGAAATTCGTTTAAGGAGTTTTTCATGAAATCTAGTCTAGCAACGGCGACTTTCGTGAAAATAATCTGTGTGACGGCCGCACTTCACTTATGCTTCAGTTTACATTTTTTGGAACTGATTTAGGCAAAATTAGGTACAAAATTCCACGCGTAGCTAATGTCACAGGCATTGAGGGTTTCATGAACATCAGAGCAGTGAGAGTCACGCTGGGTTTTGAGGGCGTAAATGAAAATTATCCTGGTTTTCTGTATTTCCCGTCAGATGTTTAAAATAAAAATTCTTTAGAGAAGGTGTCCACAAAAGTCCATTGAGTGAGCACTTGTTTCGTGAAAACGTGGACAGTGAAAATCCATACTTCGCCTAAAGGCTACATAAATTTATATCAGTATTTCATACATCTGTTGTTGCTGGTTGAACGGACCTGAACGTAATGCCATTGATTTTCTGACTTTCGTGAAAATAGCAGCAGGGAAGGCTGTATTGTTTTTGTGTGCGACACAACTGTGGGTTTATATCTGTAAGCGTGTGGTGACATTGCAATTGAAGAATGCCGTGATAAATTTCTGTACTCTGTCACGGAGTGCAGCAGAATGCCGTGATAAATTGTACTGCGTCACGGAGTGCAGCAGAGTGCCGTGATAAATTGTACTGCGTCACGGAGTGCAGCAGAGTGCCGTGATAAATTGTACTGCGTCACGGAGTGCAGCAGAGTGCCGTGATATATTGTACTGCGTCACGGAGTGCAGCAGAGTGCCGTGATATATTGTCTGTACTGTGTCACGGAGTGCAGCATTTGTAATCTTGTTAGGAGCAGACCGTTTAGATCAGACTAATATTTATTGAAATTATGTAGAACAGTCAGTGTAACCTGTGACTTATACTTCAATACAAGAGAGTCAGTGTAACCTGTGTCTTGTACTTCAAAACAAGAGAGTCAGTTTAACCTGTGTCAAGTACTTCAAAACAAGACAGTCAGTGTAATCTGTGTCTTGTACTTCAAAACAAGAGAGTCAGTGTAACCTATGTCTTGTACATTACTTCAATACAAGAGAGTCAGTGTAACCTGTGTCTCGTACTTCAAAACAAGAGAGTCAGTGTAACCTGTGTCTTGTACTTCAAAACAAGAGAGTCAGTGTAACCTATGTCTTGTACTTCAATACAAGAGAGTCAGTGTAACCTGTGTCTTGTACTTCAAAACAAGAGAGTCAGTGTAACCTATGTCTTGTACATTACTTCAATACAAGAGAGTCAGTGTAACCTGTGTCTCGTACTTCAATACAAGAGAGTCAGTGTAACCTGTGTCTTGTAC
>Ga0123352_10016133_pt1 | contig 11895 bp, 6 predicted proteins | sample TergutLab28metaG_FD_89700 | JGI IMG/M metagenome (GOLD analysis project Ga0123352, IMG submission 89700) | Labiotermes labralis P1 segment gut microbial communities from Petit-Saut dam, French Guiana - Lab288 P1 | ecosystem: Host-associated > Arthropoda: Insects > Digestive system > Gut ...
GCGCCAGATGACAAAACAATGATCACCTTCACACCTGTCCCGCGTTACCGACTCAGAAAGAGCGGTGTCAGTGGTGGGCCCCAGAGCGGGTCTAGACTTTTGGAGGAAAGATTGCTGTTAGGGCAATTAAATTGATTTGTGTAATGTGTGCAGCGCTTATGGGGATATACTATGAGAAGTTTATGTCTGTACAGATTTTGGTAGAAAAATATCATAACTAAGTAGGATCATCTCTACCTCAGTGAAGATAACATTAATCTTGAGGATTTAGATGGTCTGGCATGTAACACGTGGCTGTGGGAGAACGGTTTCCAGTGTTTCGAAGAAACGTACTGTGGTAATGTGTAACGAACAAGCAATAATTCTACAAGGACTTACTGACTGCCGGAAATGAAGGTGCACACTCCCTTCCTAACGGCGGCAACTGGACACCCAAGTCTCTGAAGATACAAATGCTCATCAATAAAGCTGTGGGAACCTTAAACCTGGCAACACTTGCTGTAGTTCTTTGAGGCGTATTAAACGAAGTTTTGATTGGCTCAAATTACATATAGGCTATGATTGATAGGATAATTGGTGAGCACACGTAGTAATTTGGAACTGATGTCTGAGGTAGCTGCCGTTGCTCACTCTCAGGTAGACCTTACTCTCCTGGCGTTGACTCTAGGAACTGCGGAGTACCGCGAACACCCACTGTTCAATTTTAAAACGAGGACCATATGAATAAAAATCAGTAATGCTACAAACTCGACAAAAGGATTCAGTTTAGGATAATATTAAAACGAATTATTTTGAAGGCTTGTGTTTGTGTAGAGGCGTGGTATGTGTTCTTAAGGATGACTCCTGCCCAGTTGCAAGTTTTGTAAATTTCATGATAAATTGCTGCAATTTTCCTTATCAGGGAAGTAAGTAACAAGTAGGTACTGTGTAAGAGAGTTCTTGTAGGCAGCCTGCATGATTTGAGGGTGACTCCGTTACTGTAGCATAGACAAAATGACGGTGACGCGGCTCCTCCCCTAACTCCGCCCACGATCCACGGTGTGGGAGTGACTGCACGCACAGCACAGTCTCATTGGCTTCGCGTCATGTACCACTCCCCCGCACCTTAAACAGTAAGGATCCGCTGCAGTGGATGACAAAAGTGGGCACCTTCCATGATTCCGTTGTATTAAAATCCACAGTGGAGTCGATCAGTTCAGTGGCCACGGGCAGGCAGCAGAAGCACCGGAACAAAAATTGAGCGTTGCAGCAGAGGTGATGTGGATCAGTGCGTGGTGAAAGCGGTCAGTGCGTCGTGTCTCGACCCAGTGTGACCTCACCAGCCACAAGATTCTGTCCTCGCTGACCCTCAGGCCCGGGCCTACGTCCGCAGCGGCGGCAGCAGCGGCCATGCTGAACAATCTGGCTGTCAGTGCGGGAGGACTCAGCCTCGGAGGTGAGATGGGGCACAAGAAAGGGGGGGGCGGGTCCCTCAGCATCAAGTTTGCAAATTCCCACTAATTGTTAGGGTTTACGGGGAGATAGATGCTTCCTCTGTCTCGCTCTCTCATTAGAAGCTTCCCTTTTGATAGGCGAACTAAGGGATTAAATTGAGTTAGAAACGCCGCGCCCAAATTAAACCCAATTCTGAAGGTAGCCTATTCCAGCTCTGCCTGCTAAATGCAATCAATTTGTTGAGCTTGGGAGACGGCAAGGTTGTCCGGTGCGGCAGTAGTAACTGCCGGTGATTTGAGCTCTGTGGACTAGTGGTGTGTTTCTTCAGTTGAGCCCTCTCATTTGTGGTAGGTAACGAATCTAACGTCTTTTGAAGTCAAAGTAGTTGGCGTCTACAAGATCTTTGCTTTGGAGGTACAAAGAAAACCAAGTCGGAGGAAGGCGGTTCTTCCGAAACGTCCCTACCTATTTACCAAACAACACGGCGTCATATCTCGGGAGAATCTGCCGTATTCCTAACTAAGAATTTCGTAATTCAGGGTCTTGAACTTCGCCACACAACAAACACATGGAGAATTATTCCCACGATAAAATAACATATTTAAGCATTGGAATTATTTTTTTGAATTTTAATTCTACAACTTGCCGTTTGAACCAAGCGTATGCTGTTGATTTCTGCGCCTTAAATTAAAGATTCGAGATTTATTTGGACGTTTATAGTGCCAAAACTCTTCGTCTTCAAGCAAGTGCCAGGCCTAATAATGCCTTCGGAATATTTCGAACAGAAATTTGTTGGAGATAAGCCTAAGTAAAGGCTGAAAGATGGGGCCTGATTTTACAGCGGATCGTACAGATATAGGGCCGACACAGTGACAGTGAATTGAACTGGCTCAGGGCAGGGGTCAGTAGCTACGGTGATGGACTTTCAGGTTCCATGGAAACAGGGAAAAATCTTGACTCTCGGAGTGCTTGTCACGTGGACATATATATGCTACGATGACGTAATTTAAATCGGTGTTAATGTTAAACTTAACTAGAATTTAACATTCGTTATATTTTATTACGAAAGTAGCAACGTTTTTTTGGGGCCCAGATGACATGTAGGAATTTACAAGCGGCTCTATGCTTTCAAGCGCCCAATAGCAAATAAATTAGGGCTTTCTACACAAGCTTGGTACTTTAGAAATAATGCAGCAATAGTAATATGATAATTTACTCATGAAATATGTGTGTTACGCAAACTGTGAGGTACAAACAGGCTTTTTGGGGTTCCCTGAAATTTGGAGCCGCCATACTCTGCCTTAAATTTTGGCGTAGCTTTGAGCGAGTCCAATGAAGTATGCAGTAACATTCAAACAATCAATACAGACTACTTACACACCTCAGACAAAACCTGTAATTGGCAAAGAACTTGTCACATCAAATATATTCAAACAATTGTTTTCATACGCACAGTTATTAGATGATTAATCAGGTTCGTCCATATGAATAGGCTAATCTATTTGTTTATACTCTTAGGTCTATGGAATAGGAATACATAGCCTGATTTATAAGCTAGCTGATTTCAAATTTTCTGGACCGTGCCTCGTGATTTACTTACGTAATAAGGACCAAAAAGATGCACTTTTCTTGCTTAATTTTTTCCAATACTCTGTCCTCTACATGTTTCGAATAGAGCAACTATTCATCATCAGGAGGCAGTTTACTGTATGTGCAGCTTGTGGTATTTGGCGTGCTGCAAGCGTTTAAATTATGTAAAGTTATGTACATATACGTTGTCACTAAATGTATCAAGCATTTTGATGTTTTGCTGACCGTGCATTTCAGTATATTTATCTTAGTAATTAACGAAATTAATGCCAAAATTTTTGTTTTACAATAAGTTTATTTCATGCCTCTACACGTTTCGAACACATGTGCTCATCATCAGGAGGTCAAAATTGTATTATACAGCTTTTGGTATCATCACACCTACAGGTGTGATGATGAGCACATGTGTTCGAAACATGTAGAGGCATGAAATAAACTTATTTTAAAACAAAAAATTTTGTGCATCATGTTGGTTAATTACTGAGATAAGTATAAAACATTGTATTGTATGTAAAGTTTCAGGTTATATTAAAAGATTATTTGGATAATGAGATTATTTCAGAAAATGCAGTAGAATCTTACCCTACAGTAAAATGTTGTACATACCATCTGCGTTGACTAGCTGCTAACACGAACAGAGTGGAACTGCCTGCTGGTGATGAATGGTTACTCTGTTCGAAACATATAGAGGACAGATTTTTTAAATAAATTGAGAAAGAAAAGTGCATCTTGTTGGTCTTCATTAAGCAAGCCACCCGAGTTTTGAGGATTTCTCAGCGATCAAGTGGAGGTTACACTTCTTCGGATTATTATGCTGTGTTAGTAGGCAGTAGAATTCCAGCTTTTCAAGGCAACTAATTTTGTTCACATTGAAGGGTCGAAGGGACCAATAAGACCCAAGATAACTGAAGACACTACGTTACCTCGAAACGTCTCGTAACATCCCAGAAGAACGTAATTCTTGATGCATAAACTGCTTATCACTAATAGAGTCTAATCTCTAACCTGTAAACAGGTCCCAGTCTGCAAGAGACAGTATGTAGACAGTATATAGATAGTATGTAGACAGTATATAGACAGTATGTAGACAGTATATAGACAGTATGTAGACACATTCGCACTTGCATAGAATATTTTTTTCTTTTTCAAAAATTCCAACAGGGGAAAAACATTGTCTGTTAAATTCGCTCTTCTTAATTTATTTTGAATCTAAAAGGCCTTGTTTTTTCTTGCGCCGGAAAGCACGTCTCTCCTTACGTATTGATAACCGTATGGGCGTCTGGGCGCCTGAAGCAGACATCAATAAATTGGCCCCTTTTATTCACTCAGGCCAACTTGGATTTGGGCCAAAGGTTATATTGGAGAGGCGGAAGTTGATTCCTGAACTATATTCCGTTATATACGATGGAATCACGTGACATGTCACTGTTTTTTAGGCCTACGCATATTTAACACTGCCAAATTATATTTGATTGGCCAAATAATAAGCCTATGTTCTTTAGATAAACGCTGTTACATCAGTATAAGGTTGCATCCATGTACCTTTCATCCCTTTAGAGTGCAGCGGCTGTTACAACTGGGCGAATTTAAGCACCCGCGTTAACATTCGGAAAACCAGCATTTTGCCCACATGGTGTGCTCATGTTTGGATTAGGCCTAATTCTCGTACAATAAAAAGCGGTTTTCTTAAACAACTTTTACAAGTTCTTCTTTGTCATGGAAATTATGTGTTTTCTGTGAGGCAGAAACAAATTTTAAGTATTAATTTGGTGAATGTGCGGGACCAAATTATCAAAGATTGATTAATTAATTAAGTTGCATGCGGTTCCCAAAATGTCCGCTTGGCAATCTTGCGTAAGGACCAGCTTCGATTTATAAAGAACACTGGCCTTACTTGACAACATTATTTCTCCAGCAGGTAGCTCAGTATACACGTCTTATGGACTCGTTAGTATGTAGTGCTACTTCTAAAATAAAAATTTCGGAATATGCCTGATAAGATTTGTAGAGAACAATTTTGGGCAGCGAAAAATTCTTTTTCTCAATAGCCAATGTTCCAGAGTCTTTATTTCTATGAAGCAGGTGTCTGTGTAATCTAATCGACCAGGTTTTAAGTATATGTGAGCCTTGTGGAGATAATTACTTATCTTAATGTTCGCTAATTAACGTAACAATACCGTCGTCTTGATATCCTCAACCAAATGTAGAATTCTTATTCAATAAGTAGGCCTACTCTACTTGAAATATCGATTCACTTCAGGAGTCGTGTGTAGGAGTGCAAAGGAACGTCGAAAAGAAAGCTCGTGTACAGTGTGCATACAATTTATTGACAAAGGCCAGCCACATTTCATGAAAAAGCACTCTAAATTCATCACAAACCAACCAATATTTGTATAGATTTTCTTATGTAATGTCATGAAACACGGTAAGGTTTGCCCGAAGGTGGGTGGATTTACCCTCTACGCCCTACATGGTTTGTGGAAACAGCCCACTGCTTTTTACCACGAACGTGGTGGTGAAGAACTCACTCTCTGAAGGTAGGGCTCTAGCACGAAACTAGGGTTTTCCTCCCCACGTAACCTAGTTTGATCAGCTGTGAATTAATTGAAGAATTGTGGGTATGAGCCTGGGCAGATCAAGTAATACAGTACCTGGCTAGGTTCTGGACTACTAGAATCCGACATTAGACACCGACGGATATTCCTCGCCAACAGTGGGGTCCTCCAAATCACTTACCCAATTGATATTTCCCCAAATTTTTAGAGAAATTGTGGCCGGGGCATGAAGCTGGCCATCACTAACAAGTGTAATATCAAGATGTATATTTTCCCCTTCATTTGTCCCTGTGTCTTTATAGTGTGCTTCCTAAACACAGGGAACACCTAAACTACGAGTCACTGTTATACACTTCGTTGCCTGTCTGAAGCTCCTAGGGCGAACCATCGAAGGCCCCAGTCGGGGTGGTCAACAGCTCCCTGAATGACTGAATGCAGGCATGTGCTGCTGAAAAGTAAAATGATTAATTACTGTGTCTGTTTTTACGAGCATTTCCTTTGGCGTATTGCATTAAGGTTTGGTCGTTTAACGTCTAAAACCTGTCATTTTAAATTCGTTAAGCAAATGCAATTCCTAGAATATATCTTCCGTTTTAAACATTTCAGCGCAATAGATTGAGGACGTAATGATGCACTGTCTGCTTCCTGATATTTCGCGATCATATGAATGTGAATGGATATGGATCGTGTGCAATATGGACACTTTTGTGCTGTAGTTTATTAGGATCTAACATGGACGCGCGTTCTAAACCTTACGTTATTGGACAGGTAATGAGCTGCAGCTAAGTCCGAATTACGCATGTCGACTGTGTTGCTTTAAAATAAATCTTATATAACTCACGTCGACACAACTACATGATGCAATGTTATGAAACACGTGCTAGCAGCACGCTTTGACTTAAGAATTGAAATTCAGGAACATTCGGTTCCTGAAAACGCCATTTGCAACAACGAAAAGGCTCAGGTTTCTTAAAACTGTTAAATTAACATCAATGGCATGTAAGGATGTGTCATTAATTGAGATGCTATTTAAAAATTATTACATTTGTAATTTGACCCAAGTCCATATGACAGCTGTAATTAAAATTTTGTCTCTATAAAGTTCATACACCAACAAATGCACTCTTTATTGAACTTGACAAAGTTTTAAAATTTACATTAAAAATCACTTTGACTTGCTCTTACATGTTTCGGTCTACGACCGTCATCAGGAAGCCTTCACTAGAGCCTAGCTAAAGTTACACTTAGGTTCGGTGTGTTGAGTGCCCTCAACACACCGAACAGTACACACACCACACCTATGATATGCTGCCACACCACCGTATAACATATAACGACGTAATTTTTACTGAATTTTAGCCTACATATAACTTTAGCTAGGCTCTAGTGAAGGCTCCCTGGTGACGGTCGTAGACCGAAACATGTAGGAGCAAGTCTATGTGATTTTTAATGTAAACTTTAAAACTTTGTCAAGTTTAATAAAGAGAGCATTTGTTTGTGCATGAACTCTGTAGATATCAAAATGCACGGTACAACTATAAAAAAATTAAAATTTGGTATTCCTTTCAGGCCTATACGTTCCCAGTTAGGCTGTGTCCATTTGTGGTTATGATTGTTGTTGCTAGCAATAAAACTGGTGTACTGTTGTGCTAACTGTGCCACTGAGTTGTTCATCTTGAATCAGCATTTCATATTTGTATTCATTTTGCTACACCATAGCAGACGAAACACCTGTCCAAAGTCAATATCCATCTGAGATTTAAAAGTAACTGATTTCATCCATTTTAATTGTTCAAACACTGCTCTGCGTGTCACATGGGATAGGGGTAGATTTTCTGTTGTTTTTGCTGTACATTTAAGCTTGTGGCAGGTAGAGAGTGGACGAGGGGTTGTTGTGATGAACAGAGTCCCCTTACTAGAATTCGAACCTAATAACTGAAGAATTCTTTACTATACATTTAATTAGTATTCAGAACATGCTATTGGGTGACAGATGGAAAATGGCTGTTGCAGCAGAGCTGGCAATTGTGGCCTTTTCAGAGATAAGAATTTTCTCTTGTCTTTCCTTAATTCTTCTGGTTTCTGTGTAACCAGTTACGGAGGTCCATATTTAATACTTTGCTTGCGTTCGCTTATAAACGGAGGGCTTACTTGTCGCTCCTCCTGCCTTATGTTTCATAACGCTGTTTGTTGTAAGAAATTGCAAGTCCACTTAATCCTCGGGCACCGAGAATGCTTCATTTTAGATAATTACTTCGAGCAAACTTTCACTAGCAACTTCTTTTCCCAACGGCAGTATTTTTTGTGTTTGGTGCAGTTCTCAGAATAAACAATACTGGCAGATTAAGTTTTGAATTGTAGGAGTGTGTTGCAGCGCGTTAAAGATAACGTTTTGAATATCATTTGGATTAATTTCGGACTTCGATGTACAGAGTTTCTTTGTAACACTCCCAGAAAGGAAAAGTAAAAATGCCAATATTACGTATTTCGAGTACTTAATTGCAGTGCGTGATAACCGCCCTGATAGAGATATTGGCTTGCTCGTTTGCCCTAGTGTGCGCCGTGTCATTAGTTGGGTTCCACAGAAAAGCTGGGTAAGACGAGTAGCTTGTAGACCTATTAAAGGCTTTGATGTAACACACACCGTGTGTACAAGGGGAGTTACTGTTTTGGTCATATTGGGAAAGTGGCTGCCTTATTGAAGAGTGATATAATAATAATAATAATAATAGATATGGTGGTCTATCCAAAATTAACCATCAGAAACTGGCAGAAGCAGCTGAATTGATTGATGATAAAAGTCCATATAATAATTACACACCAGTCAATGTACTGGAGAATGAAAATTTCAAGCTGTACTGGAATCGCAGCATACTTACGGACAAAGCAATACCATTTAATCGACCTGACATAACTTTTATGAATAAGAAAACAAAGAACACCTTTTTGATAGACATAGCTTTCCCGAATACACATAATCTCGCCAAAACAATAACCGACAAACAAAACAAGTAGCAAGAACTGACGAATGAAATATGTGCAATGTGGAAGCAAAATGCAGCAAAAGTGATCTCGATAGTAATATCATCTACGGGAGTAATTCCAAAGTCACTATCACAAAGTTTAACACGACTTAACTTGCACCCCAATACACACATACAACTGCAAAAATCTGTAATTCTTGGCACATGTTCAATTGTAAGAATCTTTTTAAACTACAAGTAAGACCACCGAGCCTAATCCTGTTGATTACTACATCCCAGGATAGGGGTGAATATTTCCCAGCCAAACCTGAGAAGTGAGAAATTCGATGATGATGATGATAATAATAATAATAATAAAAGTACAACATATTTAGCATTTGAAACATTGTATTTTGCAGACTACCAAAAAATCGTATAATATAAATATACATCAAAATAATGGATAGTTTTTGGTATACAATTGTAAATACCCCCATGAAGTTTACTACTACAACTACTACAACTACTACTACTACTACTACTACTACTACTACTAATAATAATAATAATAATAGTATTTTGTAACATAAAAACCTTCCAAACTAGGACCACCCTACTTGTCTAAAAACTATATTTGACCAAAACTTCACTAAATATAGAAACTCAACAAAACACTCTCCATCGTCACACACTTCACTTGTATTACTGTCCTGTGAATAATGAAATTCGTATCAATAATATTTAAAAATTTGGTTGTTATCTCAGAGAAACAACTTGAGGTTAAATTACAAGAGAAATCTGTAATATTCCGCTTAGTAAAATAGTCTTTGTACATTCTCAGAATGGTAAAATACCTAAAATACACTTCGAGGACAAACTGCACTCTGCCTGAACGTTGAAGTAGGAGGTTGAGTTAGTCTGAGATTCTTGGAGTTCGATTTCATGAGATGGAGATGTTGAATTCACGAACTGTGCCTATTGTATTCATGGTCGGCAGTTGCTGGTGGTTTGTGGAACCGGAATTTTCTGTTTGTTTTTCTGACATGAATCCGAGTTAGTCGGGGAGGGCGCAATGAACTGAATGTAGGGGCAACAGCGGCAGAGCGAAGGGCATGCACGCCAATGCCTCACAAGACATTCCTTCAGGTCACGGCTATGCCCCATAAAGTCCTGTACGCAAGCCCGTGTAGAAGTTCATGCAGACCAATGTCCGTGACAGAAGAACACACACAGCAGTACCCTCGTAACGAACCTTATGCAGGCCCATGTCTCGTAACGAAATTTATGCCGAAAAATACCCCTTAAAACCCCCCATGAATATCCATACGTCACACAGAGAGGCATGGCAGCGTATCCCCCACATACGAACACATGCAAAACTATGCCCCTTTAGAAATGTGAAAAGTGAAGGTTCTTAATTCAGGGCAGCCTGTAGAGGTCATGTGACAATAGCATTAGAATTGAATCACCCGTTAAGTGACCGACAGGAGGTTTAAGATTTTTTTACCCATTGAGGTATATTCGTTCGGTCAGCTGTACGATTACATTAGCGTCCTAAGAATGACATTGGAATTGTAAGGCATGTAACGGCAGCATACAGTACTCAGTCGGTATTTAAGCAATGTTTATCGATTTCAGTTACAGATATAATAACGTAGGCCACACCTTCTGTTATGTAACTCTCACCTCTCAGCAGTTTCATCAAATTGGTTTCGTGTGATTATCAGAATAAGCGACTGTAACATGTACTGTAATAGACAGTAGGGATAAACGTTTAATTTTGAAGGGATCCTAAAGGGTCTGAACTCTAAGTATCTTTCATATGACTGCAGGCCTTCAAAAATTAGGAACGTTTGATTCGCTGTAAATTTGCCTCCTTTTCCGGTGTTTCCGGTAGCATTACGCTGTTTCATGTATTTCCCAGCAAATGCAGTAAATCTGCTAAAGGTATTATGACTCAAACAAGGTAAATCTTTTCAAGAGTAAAATCCATGTCAATAGTAAGTAGGAGACCAGCTCCTACCTGCCAATAAGCACGCTGAATCTTAGTAACAATCACTAATCAGTCATTGCTGCTTACGGAAATAATCGCTGTTTATCATGACAATTAAACAGAACACGTGATTTAAAAATGCAAAATGCTGAGTATACAAGTGTTAATGAAAATCGGGGTGCTTTTGAATGTAAGTTTATGGGCAATTACAAGCTCTTTTTTGTGATGAAAATAACTTTTCTATTTTCAGAAAATCAGGCACTTGAATGTGGTCAGGTCTAACACAGTAGTTGAGCCCTTAAATGAAATCTGCCCTTGAATTATCAAGGCTTTCGTATAGGCCACCTTTAAAATATATATATATATATATATATATATATATATATATATATATATATATATATATATACACCATAATGAAAAACTATCTTGCCCATTCCGTTATTTTTTATTTCGTCTTCCAAACAATTAAAATATTTGAATAAAATTTTGATGTTACGATTTACAGGCATTACAGAAACTAAATGAAATTTGAACTTGTGTTTCTAAGCCAATTGTCTTACATATAAACGTAAACACGTCTCTCCCACACACTTCCACACTGACGATGGAATCAATACGATCTTCCGAAAAGTCTGTATCCATGTACAAGCCCAAGACGACGGCCTGAAACTTGCCGTCTCGAAAAATGCAAATCTTCAGTGTTACTAGCAGATGTGACAGTTTCTCGCCTGATAAACTGTTGATGTCGCTGCCCGTATTGCAGTAGGCCAAGCCTTATGTTATGAGAATCTTTACAGTGGAACTGAGGTAGAAGTAAAATTTACTGATGTAATTTTAACAAAGTGTTCTAAATACCAGTTACAGTTGCCACAACTAATTCTGACGTAATTGAAATGGGAAAGAAGAAACTTCGGACAGGCCCAGAAACTCTAAGCTCAAAACTTGTAAATCGCCTTAAACCTTTGAAGCACAGGGGATAAAGTAATAATAATAATAATAATAATAATAATAAGGCCAAGCCAGTGTGTGAAGAGGGAGATGTCACAACGTTGTTGAATCAAGCAGTACACAGAGAGAGAAGTTACAGCAAATAGACCAGATATATTAATTAAAAACAAAAAAGACAAAACATGCACACTGATAGATGTGGCAATACCTGCAGACAAAAATGTTGTGCAAAAGGAAGCGGAAAAGAAGTTAAAATACAAGAGTTTATATATACAGATAAAACGAATGTAGAACCTGAAATGTGCGATTATACCAGTAATAATTGGACCCACTGGAACGGTAACGAGAAGCTTAAGGAAAAATTTGGAAGCTATACCAGGAAAACATTCGATAGATTCACTACAAAAGA
>Ga0123352_10016134_pt1 | contig 11895 bp, 7 predicted proteins | sample TergutLab28metaG_FD_89700 | JGI IMG/M metagenome (GOLD analysis project Ga0123352, IMG submission 89700) | Labiotermes labralis P1 segment gut microbial communities from Petit-Saut dam, French Guiana - Lab288 P1 | ecosystem: Host-associated > Arthropoda: Insects > Digestive system > Gut ...
ACCAACAAGAGATAAGTAACTTTAGCATGAACTAATAGCTCCCTGAAGATGGTTTAAATGTAAACCGAAACATGTCGAAGATTTTAACTATTTTAACAAATTAAAGTTTTATAGTGTCAAATGGAAAAGTGTGCATGTGTTGGTGATTATTGTGAATATTGACAATATGCACGGTGAAAAACTGAAAAAAATCTTCTCTCGTCTTTAATTATTTTGCTATTTCTGTTACGACACTTTTCTTACATCAACGTACTATTACGTAAAAAGGATTTTTGTTTCAGCCAAAAGTAACGTAACCTTGAGCAGATTTTCCCGTATGAATATTACACACACACACACACACACATATATATATATATATATATATATATATATATATATGTGTGTGTGTGTGTGTGTGTGTATGTAACGGGATTCTAGAAATATTTGCCTACGGTCACAGAGATGTCAGTTCACAACGGATTCATTGCCATGATACGAAATATATGCGATTAAGTACTGGTAGTGGGCTACAGGTCACTTTTCGAAATTTGCAGGAATGTTTCATGTTCTGAACCGTGATCCTATTGGCTACGATGGTTCGCCAGGCATGTAGTGAATGGCCTCAGATTTCGTTGCTACAACGCTCTTCGCAGACTGTTGTTTATACGTAGAGATATGCAATTTGATTTTTCGATATTTTGAACAATTCTGTGTGAGAACTGTACCCTGATTATGATTCTGGTATGGCTTAAGAAACTGCTGATTATGAACACAACAATAATGTAATTTCAATTTTGATGTGTTTATTATTTTGGTAAAGAGAGAACTGTCATTTAGTATTAGGCTAATGTCTGTATTTGATTTCAATGAATTGAGGTTTTTCAGGTTTAAAAAAACGCGGGGTATGATTGGAAAGTTATGATTATTTTGAAATAACATATATAGATTTCACATGTATAAAAATTAGATTCATATAAAATTGTTTACATGAAAAAGATGTATTTTTGGTTAAGCCACGTCGCTTTTCTCCTTGGCAAACCGCAGTGAATGGTGGATAAAGTGTAACGTGCTTAAGCCACCTGTGGAAAATATTTTAACGCTTCTTCGAGAAGAGTAGTATTGTGCAAATGGCCCTGTTTCTGAAACTGAAATTGTATTTTATCTGCTCTTCAATTTCTTGTCTTTCCACCTTGTTCTTTTCCTTCATGCGCAGCCAAGCACATCCCCGGTTGCACTGTTCTTCTTGTCTCCCTTCCTCTTCCACTTTGAGATCAACAGCCCCATTCTTGGCCGCCAGCACTTCAGTTGCTTCTCAACACCTCAACTAATCGGACGAACCTAACAGAGGGCTTGCAAGTTCCGACTACTGGGAATGGCACTGGAAGAATTCACGGGGTAACGAGCAAGCCCGTGGTTCCTCGGTGCCATCCGCAGTGGCACGGTAGAGCGACAGAGAATTGAAATCTACAGTGACTGCTTTCTGTTGCGGCTTGCATTGTATCAACAAGGTTCTGCTGCTGCTGTACGGAGGTCTTAAGAAGAAAATAGGACAAAATGTAGTTTTGAAGTGTAAGAATGTTCAGGGGCATTTTAGGAAATATTTTATATCTCTCTAAATAAATCTTTGTTGTATAAATTTCATTTAAATAGTTAACTCTGTTGTAGCTTTCCTTGTTGTTTTGATAGTATTTTTGTACAAATGGTTTAAGAATTTCCTCTCTGCTACCGGTCGGGGGAATTAGGCGAATTTATGTTGAGATGATGTTAATATTCCCTGAATTCGAATGTTTTATAGTTTGAGAGTATTCTACAAAATCCCTCTATATCATGTGTTTTCGTTGGGAAGCACATACAGATTTCACCATTTTGCTATTTTCGTATTGTTGAATTTTGCGGTTGGATGGATACTTGGTTCGTTTGCGAACAAAGTGTTGCCATTATCTTCCATTCTTTTAGAAGTACACAATATGCCTGTGGCTGCAACAGGAACTGTAGTTTCCGACCAGTGTATCATAAATGTTTTCAGTGGTTATAGTTGTGTCTATGTGTGTTTTGGATTTTTTTTACTCAAATTTAATGTCACTTTTTTTTTATTCAAGAAGTTTTAACTACAAGAAACCTGCAACCCAAATTGTATACCCATAATTGATTTCAACGTGGGACTTTCTTGTGTGTTTGTTAGGGAGACAAGAGTGGAAAACAGCGTCTGCTTTACTAAGAATGGATTATTACTGACTTGCAGTATTCAAATTACGAAGATTTTGGTGTCGAAAGCAGCATGGTTAACCGGCTTGCTTTATTTGACAACGTTTCTGTCTGCCAAGGACGTAACATTGAAAGGTGCGTGACGTATGAGTGTGCTTGCATGTCGCGGTTTCATTATGTTGATCGTCGATGGCTAGTGCGCAGCTTTCATTGTAAAATTTGTTGTAGTGTGGTAGTTGAAACTAATAACGAAGACCTCCATCGTGTATTGTAATTTTATAACTGCTTACAAGCGTAAGAATTTGCTGTATTTGTGAGAAACACCAGTATTACATCTGCGGCTTCAAATTCGGAGGATCCATGTTTTCAGGGACGTCATATAAAGTGCGCTCCGCGTCTTTAACTGTACGTGTTTTGAGATTAATATCAGTATTCAGTCTGTGTTGTATTCTTTGATATATTGTTTCTTTGTACTTGTAACCAAGATGTATAATGAACTAATTTATCTTAGGTGACACAAAATACTTAATATTAGCATAATTTGGCATTATTAAATTGTTTCTTTTGAGAGTACATAGACGCATAGCATTGTCAGATGGTCAGTTATTGTTATCTGTGTCTTCATTTACTAGTTGTTTTCCACGTTCCACGAGCGAAACCTTCAGTGTAATTTGTCAAGATCGGTGTCTGCTTCCTGAAATTTAATCGGGGTAAAACTACCATAACAGTTCCGAATTGTGGTTACAGTATACTCCCAACGTTTTTCTGTTTGTTTACTTATTTGTTTTCCATAAATTAAATCCGGTGAAAATATGGCTAATAATAATGCCACAAATTTACAAATTTAAATGAAAATAAAATTACACCATCTTATTACAATGGATTTTGTATTACATATTTTATTTGCATCATGACTTTTCTTGTATGTCTTAATCTTCAAGACCATCTTTAGGGAGGTCATTAAGCAACATCAAGACTGGAAAAACATAAGTGTTTTTTTTCAGCAAAATATGAGAGATTTTTACATTTTTTTAATGACATTGAATAATGTTATATTCAGATATAATAAGAGTCCTAAAATGAGAATGTTATAAATATATGGCCGTGCAACTTATCTTCCTTAGTGCAGTATTAGTTCCTGTTGCATGGGCTACCTTAATGTCTTCCTACATCTAATACTGTTTGACATATGAAACGCTAGTTCTTAATAGTTTTCATTGTCACATTTATTTTGGATTCTTAAAGGCTATATATAATCAGTTTAGTTCTGTGAATATTTTGTTTGTTTGTTTGTTTTTATGTAACATAATTTTGTATAACTAAGACAACATCGCGGAAATTGGCCCAAGTCTTAACGTCTTTAACTTTCATGTGGCAGCCGTCAGGATCGAACGTCGGCCAGCACACTGACTATCCTGAGATTTTTCAAGGGTTTCTCATTTTATGCTCTCAAATGCTAGTGTAGTACCTCGGATTAGGCAGGCCTCTTCTTTCAGATTCATTTTCAAATCACACTGTATTGATCCTCGTACAATTAGTGATGTAAGTCAGGAGTTTTACAATTGCCACTTGACACGTAGTGAGAAGACGTCAGTAGGAGTTTCTTTGCAGGTTCCGACACATTCCTTGCAAAGCACCGGAAAGAAAATTCACACACTACACATGACTTGTTGTGTAATGTTGGCCTGTGTATGAAGCCCTTGACAGGTAACAGGTAACCGATGTGTGTGGATGTAATTACATGTGATGTAGTGCTAAATTGCCTGTCCTGCAAAATTACTCCGAGTCTCTGCATTTGTGTATGACGTAAGAACACGAGAATATATTCCCAGCAACGAATTAAACTTGTAATACGAAACACTTAAGTGAATGTTAGCCTGTAGAAGAACACTAGGCGTTGTTACTGTGTTCATTACGAACTTCTGTATCGTGTACTGTGCCTTATCTCACACAAAGAAAATTCCGTATGTCCGTTGGAATTCAAGGATGACGTGACTGTAATTCGACCAAAAGAAACCTTATTTTTTACATGTCTAATTGAGATTAACTAACATAATTTTTAAACGAATAAATTTTCGTCCAAACGCATAAAATAAAATGGTGGAATATTACACAGGACATTATTTTCAATTTCAAAGACATTTTAACAACACTTGGTGACGGAACAGAGCCCGGAATTTAAATTATCTGGCGTTGTTCTTAGATATGATTTCCAAAAATTTAGCCCAGTTTAGTTCATTGGAAGTGAATTACTATTTATTTGTCAATTCATACATTTGTAATATTTATTTATCTGTGTAAACACGGAATATAAATAAAGTTTAATATTTTACGTTCTGGGATAAAATATGTTTATTGTATGTCTGTCTGTGTTCTTCCATCTCGTTATAAACAGTACGATACAACAGTTGTAACAAAGATCAGCGTTACGTGGACTGATGATTACTATTAGCTTCCATGTATTCATTTTCAAAACATGAATTATCCCGATTTTTTAAAGTTGCATAATACGTTTCTGTGATTCGTGTAGCTTTTGTTGACTAATGCCATTTCCTCCTGCGATATTCCGATACACGCAGCACAGAAGTGACATAACCAAGGAATGTCTCTGGTACGTCAGTGTCATCAGAGTGGTGTGATTATTGTGCTACGATAGAAGGTCAGAAGCATCCCAAAAACATTTTGCTGCTTGTAGTAAACAACACAGGAGTGTCGTCAAAATGAAGTTCTGTCATGGATGTCAGTTATCTGGTCATGCTTCATGGTAGGTTGGTGATAAAGTTATAAGAAGTGGACCACGTAAAAATGTTTTATTTCCAGACCAGAAAAGTACGATCTACCTAGGCAGATGTGGATAAAGTTCTCACTTTTTTTTTTTTTATTTTTCGCAACAGGAATGTGGTTCTTATAGTGATAAAAATGAGTGATACATATTTACTGTGGTAAAAATCATTACATCCGTGTGACGTATTGCAACAAACCTTCAGCCAAATGTTTATAAGACAGGATCAATTAATCTTAAAAAGCAGGTTGAAAACACTTACCATGATTTCTTGCAGTCGGTACAATGGATATTCAAATTAGCAGAAAACTGTACATGTTACTGCTTCATCATCATGAGCTCTGAAGGGTTAGGCCTAGTGCCTGTTCATTAAATCTCAAGGTGGAGCTGGTCCCTCCACCGTTTCCTCGGGCGTGCTATATTTCTTCTCCCTTTCGGTTCATACTGCAGTGTCTACTTGAGTATTTGCTGTCACGTTCAACATTCCGTATGCCGCTTTTAGATTGCTGCAAACAATTAATACAAACAGTCTGTCCTCGCAGCCACTCTCACCGAGTACAGGTTAGCCCTTCAAACATGAATCACATCAAGATAACCATCACAGACTACCGGTGCATTTCAATGTATCCAGTTACAACTCTAACTGTACTCAAAAAATGAAGACGTGTGACTTTTCTGCCTTCAAGGAAGGCATTGAATTGATTATTATATGAGAGAGTGGGTGTAGACATGGATCCTATGCGCCGTATCGATGTCTGATGTTCAATAAAGAATTTTGCCTTTCACATATACAAGAATTACTTGAACACCGGTAAATCATATTGTACCTGGGCATTATCCTGATTAATAAACTCATCCTTTGTTTGTAAATCCCACGACATAATTTTGTCGTAAGTAGCAAAAGTACATGAATTGACGGTCTCTTTTAGTTATTTTCAGCTTGCGATATTTCAACATGAGAGGTTTCACACGGCATACAAGAATTGTTATGAACACAGTGCTAACTGAAATTTGAGCAGAATTGGGCTGTAGACAGTGACGATGACAGTATGCTTCTGGGTAGCTGTAAATACTATGAAAGAGGTGTGAAACAGGGTGTCTGTATCTCAGTTTCAGATGCTGAGAAAGTAGGTGGAAGTGACGAAACTGGAAAGGAATGCTTAAAGAAGCCCATCAAAGTTTGTGTTTGTCTGTAATAGCAGTGGCGATTGAAAAGGAACTGAGGTGTGTGGGAGTTTAGCACGCACAGGAGAACGATCAGTTCATAAAATTTACTGTCTGAAAACCTCAAGGGAATTGACCGTAACCCTGTTGATAGCAAGGGGCTACTTCCACGAATCTTTATCAAGTCTGGCCTGGTGATAGAACGGGGCCAAATCCAGGAATCTTGACCGATAGACCACTGGGAATTTCACCAGAGCGATTTTCCGTGCCGCGTTAACGCGGATAAATACAAACCTAAACCTATTTCAGCATCAGAGGTTCAAAATTATGTTAGGATAACATCAGGATTTAGAAGACACGAATTCAACTCTTGATAAAACTTCGAAGTGGGACGAACTGAGAACGGATCTGGTTCCTCTCAGTTTTTGTTTCTCCTGATTGTATTACGTAAAACTTAACTATGAGACTCTTGTTTATGTTTCGATCCGTGAATCTTTCACGTGCTTGTTACGTCCGTCTATTATCTCTGGGGTTATGTGTAGGTGTGTGGGTAGACTCCAGGTGAAATGTGATGGCACACGGTGAGGCACGGGAGGGGAAGTGAAGCAGAAACCGGCGAATGCAGTGGATATCCAGTACCCTTCACACTACCTCGGAACGTGGTGAATCCAGCATTACTACCGCTGATGCGCACACCTCGGCTGCCAGTAGTCGACTGAACTGACGTCCCTGCCGATTTAAATGGACGCGTCCGTTTCGCCGAAAGACGAAATCTGGTTTCTGCGCGTGTGCCATCACATTTAAACTGGCCTCTACCTTATGCGAATTAGTACCAGGTCACCTTATCTACAATAACTGTCAACATAGCGCATCTATTGAGCAATCTTCGTCAGAATGGAAAGCGTATGGTGTCCGTTTGTTAAACCGTATCTAGAATAAGAACAACAAAAATTAACGCAGTTCAAGATAAACTGCATTTCTTGAAATAGAATTGGGAAAAAAGTAACGTAAATCTAGATACGTTGCTCTGACAGTAACAGTTGAATTTCTAGGCCATGACCTTTTTTGAATTAAATAACGTGTCAAGAGATTAGCCTGAATTTCATGTTGGCTAAATAATGAAATAAGCTGTGAAGAAGCCACGGGAAAATCTGTTGTAGAAATTAAAATATCTTCAGTTAGATACCACGTATCCCTTTATCATGGTTACTCGTAGATGAATTTATAGTGGCCCGATAAGGCCAAAATATTTAGTCAACTACGCAAAATGTTTTGAGGAAACCCCTTCTAAAATGAAATGTGTGAATTTAAAGGAACTCGCAACGACTTAGTTTGTAATATGTTGTTGTATTTGATGGAAATGAAGCAAAATATTATAGCAAAATGGGATTTTATCAGCTGTTTAATCCATGGAAATTCTGGACCCTGCAAGTTAAAATATTTCCGGTATGAAATGAGGAATTAACAAATAGCCATCAAACACAACTTTATAACATTTTTAATTCATAGTAATAGGCTGTACTGAATGTACAATTTAGTATTTTTTCAACAAATATGGCACAACGCAAATAATTGGATATTTTATGTCGATTAATAATTTCTAAGTGATATTCAAAATAACGTGTATTACTTTTTGTTATCGTTGTGTCGTGCATTTTGATATCTACAAAGTTCATACACCAACAAATTCACTCTTTATTAAACTTGACAAAGTTTTAAAATTTAACTTGACAAAGTTTTAAAATTTACATTAAAAATCACTTTGGCTTGCTCCTACATGTTTCGGTCTGCGTCCATCATCAGGGAGCCTTCACTAGAGCCTAGCTAAAGTTATATTTAGGTTAAGATTCGGTAAAAAAAAAACTACGTCATATGTTATGCGGTGTATAAATGCCGTAGTTACTGGTCGTTGTAAATCGAGAGCGGTCGTATGGCGGAGATAGCACGTACAGGCTCACCCAAGATGTTGACAGCAGTGGGCATTCATTTCGGCGCGTGGTTAAAACTCGTTCTTCCAATCGGATTGTTGTGGTTTGTATTACTCATTTGCTTAAGTATATTTTGCCCAAGCCAGTATTGTTCTGGGTCACGTGTTACTGATAAGGGTCCTTCAGTATCCGCTCTGCGAAGTCCCATTGTGTGATACTTCAGTAGATACACCTGTACATTGTCGGTCGGCAACCCAGCGAGGTGTTATCGTCGGGTAAGTGTTTACGTTGTACTTACCTTTTAGTAAGGTAAAAATTACGCCCTATATAGTCACTTGCGAAGTTCAGATATTTTTTGGCAGTACAAAAAATATGGTTACATTTATGAAGACATTATAGCTTATCAGTTTCGGCACATGCTGACTTTCAATCAGTCCGGAATACTGTTACAGTGCGAATAAAAACAGCCGTCATTCAAAGTGTTTCTCAATACTGTAACACCTTTACAAACGAAGGAAAGAAGAAGGACTGGAAATTGATTCTCCAACCTCACAGAATGTGCTCTAAATTTCCTTAATAGGACATAATACAGGATTAATCAAACATGTTGCTTGGTTATGTCAATAATATTTCAGTCATTTACAATAGGATACTTATTACGTCAAAAACTGCTGGAAACAGGACGAAGAGTTCATATAACATAAAAACTGGAAGAAAAGCTAATAACTTAACTGGAATTAACTGTGAAAAATGTAAAAATCGCATTTCAAAATGATGTATTTATTTAATTGGCAGGCACTTTTACCGCGATAAAGACCAGATCGATCATGGAAGATAACATAAATTGGCCTCTTTTAAAATAATGTTTGTTGGTATGCACTAATCGCCATAAGAAAAGCAAATCACGAGTAGTAGGAATCAGTGATCGTCAACACAGCTATTTATTAAACATTTTTTTTGAATCACAAAATATGCAGCTACGTGATTCAGGTTCTCAGTATTAGTCTATGTACAGTGCGTCTTAAAAATTGATTCTGTATCAGCAGTTCCTAACCTGGGAACCTTGGAGATATTTCAGGGGGTCCGTGAACTTGGATGGGAAAATAAAAATTACGACTTTATATTCACTAACCTCAAATTGAAATTAAGCTTTTCATTCAATAACGAATGTAAACAAAGAAGTAATCTTTGGACTGTAAGGTTCAAAAAATGTTTTTAATCTACTATCTCTATTTTGTGCCTGTAAATACATTTTTCTGAGAAGAGGTCCATTGGTTTCACCACATCCTCAGAGGGGCACAAAAAGAGTTAAGAAACCTTGTTCTATGCAAGGAACGTAAATGTATACACATTTGTCAGGCTGCGTAACACTGCAGAAGAGCGAAGGTCAGAACTGCACCACGGCGGAAACCTAAAGTCTTGCGCGGATTTTATTCGAATGTCCCCTGTGGACCTGCACAGCGCGATGCCTAACCAGGGACAATCTTAGCTTTGCGTGCGGAGTATTTGTGGCTTTAGACTACAATACGAATGTGCTTTGGAATGGGCGCAAACCCAGAGTTACCGCTCCTACCATCTCCTATTGACGCCACTGAGAGGAATATACTGTATGGATGTTGCTAACACTTCTCGTGTCGTGCGATATTGGTTCACTTGGACTATTTTGTCGCGTTCCTGAGCACGGAAGCTTTATGGTTTAGAAAACCTGCAATCGCAGGGACATTTCGTGACATCTGCCATGCTCATAAAATGTATATCCTGCATTTTGATCTCTCTCATTCTGAAATCATACGTTAAGATAGCGTTGCGTGTCTGAATATATATACAATTATTCATACTTTTTTATGTGTTCATTAACCTTTTGGCGCCGGATTTTTTTTTAATTTTAGCACACCCTGTATATAAAATGTGAGTAATACAGGTACTAAATACGTTAGAATTATGAAACAAGCTGCATTTTGAAGAGAAAAAAAACGGAGATTATATACCATGTTTAAAATATTCAGTACCTATATTTGTTTAATAAATATATAAAATGGAACTTTAGAGGTTAGCGGTGCGGTACGACCACTATAGTTGACATTAGGCGTCAAAAGGTTAATATCTGTTCACTATTACACATTGCAGTTCCTCGGATGGTTTCAACAGATTATGAACATCTTTGGAATGAGCGACAGCGTTATCACTAGATCGGATAAGATAGGGCTGGTCGTAAATTTAACCCTCCAAAACCTGCCGGTTATTCATATGTACCGCAGAGTTTAACAATAAGAACTTCATTTTGTCAGGCACTGTAGTTATGTGCTGCCTGTGTTTAACAATAAACATCTATTACTTTCCTGCACAGCTTTCGCCGATTGCCCTTTCTTTATCATAGCACGTTGTGTTTCGTCTTTTTTCTGAGGTACAAACTGAAAATTTATATTTAAGGTGTCTAATTTTATTCTTCAGTTGGTTAATCCTATTATCAAATATTCATTTACCGCCCGGTTACTGCAGAAATGTTTATGCATTCGAAATATCACAGCACGATGATTAAGAAATATGTCACCATTGTTGATGTTCTTCGAACTTCCAGGGAATTTAAGATGGTTCTATTCTATATAAGCTTTGACCCGGCGTTTATTGGCGAATACTGAAATTGAGTTTGTGCTGTGGAATAAGCAAGGGCAAAGTATACGCTCTGACTCCGAAGGTGGGCCCTGAAATCATATCCCATTGTGCTAACTCTACTGTATACTAGTAGTGAACTTACTGTAACAAAAAGCGTTATTTCCTTCAGCCATCTTACATAATATCCGTGCTTTATAACAGAACTGCACAAACATTTTACGCCGCGCCCCGCTCTTCTTCCATCCAGTTATTAATGCAGACATTTTGCCGTTTACGAGTTGTCTTTCCCAGCGACAAGGTAGGCGCTGATGTAATTAAATTTGACACAATGTCAGATGTGTTCATGTAAAAAAAAAAAAAATTGACATGTGCATCCCGTAAGTATTTACAATCTGAAGACCTCGTTAATTATGTCGCTAAATAACCAACGAATTCCAAGAAGCAGTAACGTTTTCAAGAAGTTAATTGTTTCCCACACGCTCAAGGGATTTCCCTTTTTTCGTGTAACCTGAAGTCCTGGAACGACATTATATGATATAAAGATTCAATTATTGCCCCACAGAGAACACAATATATTTTTTTCTTATGTTTATTGGACAGTGCATCATTGTAATTGTTGAAGAATAAAAGACCAACTTGATGTCACTTGCTATTTTGTTTCACTTCTTATGTACTCAACATGTTTCGGATAGTAATATATCCATCATCAGGAGCTTACGACTGTGCTGTTGAATTACAGCATCGGTCGTTTTGTTCTCGGTTCGTTGTGTGTTGCAGATTTGGTGCTGATGGATTTGAGTGGTGTCCATGTTGCAGGCTGAAGCCTGATGATGGATACATTAATATCCGAAACATGTTGAGTACATAATAAGTGAAATACAATAGCAAGTGATATCAAGTTGGTCTTTTATTCTTCAACACAGTATATTTCCATTAGACTTGTCAACCCATTAATTTTGCAAAGGGAAGTGATCGCTCTGTATTGTAAGAATCATATAGAACTCATACAAAGGCTGTGTTGGAAAGCTGCAGATAGTATATTAACCTTTAGACGCCTGACGTCAACTATAGTTGACGTACCGCACCGCTAACCTCCAAAGTTGCATTTTATATATTTATTCAACAAATGTAGGTACTGAATATTTTAAACATGGTGTATACTCTCCGTTTTTTCTCTTCAAAATGCAGTTTGTTTCATAATTCTAACTTGTTTAGTTCCTG
>Ga0123352_10016135_pt1 | contig 11895 bp, 7 predicted proteins | sample TergutLab28metaG_FD_89700 | JGI IMG/M metagenome (GOLD analysis project Ga0123352, IMG submission 89700) | Labiotermes labralis P1 segment gut microbial communities from Petit-Saut dam, French Guiana - Lab288 P1 | ecosystem: Host-associated > Arthropoda: Insects > Digestive system > Gut ...
CCGCTGCGATAATACATGTCACAACTACAGTTTGAACATCTTGATGTATGTACCGTGCATTTTGTAGATTTTATTATATTCGTCCCATAAATGCACATTGTCCGTTATAAGAAACATATAATAGTTAACATACAGGGATGCTGATAAGTCCTTAGCCCGACCAGAAAGGAAACGAGCTAATGTTTCTGTCAGAATGGCGTGAATTTCCTTCGTCGCCTTGCCTTGCAGAAAAAAAAAACCTTGATGACAGTTCGCCTCTCGTTGTTGTTGAAATCGCACGCGTCCCTGACCTGCTTCCGTGCTTGTTTTCTTCCTGGTCGGTCTAAGGTCTTATCAGCACACCGGTATATTGCGCATTTGTTGGATAAATATGGTAAGATACGTTTAAACACTTTCATTATTGTGGTTGTTAAAAGGCGAGGCTTTGTGCTCAAGGTCGTGCGTGGCATTCTTTCACTGCGAAAAGTTGTTACTCCTGCACCACCGTCAGCCACTGCCTGCTGCCGTTGACTGCTCTTTCGACACATTCGCGGCTCTCAACACCCCATTCCACCACAGAAGCTGCCCTCGTTTCTGATCAATTCAGAATAAAGGGTAACGAACGACAACTATAATTAACTACGTACAGCGGAAATTGATATGCTAGGTACAAGTACTTCCCAAGACATTCAAGAAATTTGCAGGATTTCATGGATACTGAAAGTTCATTACCGTATTAACAAAAGTATTACACCTGTCCTTATCCTGAGCCAAATAAATCCAGTCCCTGCACATCCAGATTTATTTAAAATCACGTGTCACTATTAACCTCCCCTCAACGCCGCAATTTTTCAAGTGGCCTCCCACCCTCAGGTTTCCCCACCGGAACCATGTATGCAAATATCCCCATTCATGCCACATATCCCGCCCATCTCTTTCTTTTGAGCTAATCACCCGTATAATATGCGTTGTCCTCCACTCCCTTGTTACAACTTCCTGCTTTGGCCCAAATATCTTCTTCAAAACCCTGTTGCCGAACACCCTCAAACTATGGTCTCCGCTCACCACAAAGAAAGGGAGTTTCACACCCATATAGAACAGCAGGCTAAAACGTGGTTCTGTATACATTAAAACTCATACGTTTGGATTTCAGGCGGCACGCAAATACAAAATATTCTGGACCAAACTGCAGCAGGAATTTTATGTTTTGGACTTGCTATTAATTTCTTCACGAACGCAATTTTTATTTATTCGAGCAGTTCCCAAATATCTGAACTTTGTCACACTTTCAAAAGATTTACTTCCCATCTTCAAGTTGACTTTCTCCTGTATTCTGTTAACGACATATGATCATACCCTTAGTTTTCTATGCATTTGATTGCAGGTCAATTGCCTTACTAACAACAAATAAAGCATGTGTTCTTCTTTGTACTATAAGCTCTATGTGTTCCTCCAACAAGTGAACACAGTCAGAGGGACAGGTAAGAGAATTACACATACAGACAGACATGAGTAGTGGAAAGGAACTGATATTAAAACTAGCACTACAAAAGTAGTGCAGCAGTAGGTATACTGGAGAGAATCGGGAGACTTGACTTGCTGAACACAAAGATATTCAGCATCACGTTCAGCAAAATTCAATAAAACTCGTGTAATTTCTTTCACTATTTGTGACTACTAAGTAACTACCTAACTAACTCCATGCAGCAGAGTCCTTCCTGAAATACTAGTAAGTCATCAGCCAGACAAGAAATTCCCGCAATTTGTGAATCCCAAAAGTTCATTGCCCCATTGACAACAGCCCTTCCCTTGCACTGTACACATGCTGAGCCAGATCAATCCAGCACATGACCGAATATCTCATTCTGTGAACATCTATTTTAATATTACCTTTCCACTTACGCCTAGGTATTCCAAGTGGTCTATTTCCATCATATCTCCCAACCAAAACCCTGTATTAGTTTTCCTCTCCCCCATATGTGCTACATGCCCCGCCTATCTCATTATTCTCGGGTGATTATCCGTGAGGAATGCAGATCAAACAGCTCCTCGCTATGTAGTCTTCTCCACTCCCATGTTACCTCGTCCCTCTTCGGCAGGAATACCTTCCTTGGTACCCTATTCTCCAAATCCCTTAGCCTAAGTTCCCCCTGTAATACGAAAGAACAAGTTTCAAACCCATACAAAACACAAGGCAAAATTATAGTTCTGTATATTTTAATTTTTATATTTTCGGATTGCAAACTGGAAGACAGTATTCTGCACCGAATTATAGCAAGTATTCCCTGACTCTTAGTGACTACCTGTTTTTAGTGCAGTATGTGTGGCTGCAGTTATGTGGAAAGCATGACAAATAATGTTGTCATAATAACTTCTGTACTCAGGCGTTATTAGTCTAATAATAGCAGTGTTTCTTATCATTTTTATTTGTCGATCTGTCATCAATTCTAAGACTTCCTAATATTTACATATATGACCTGAAGATTGTAGTAGTAAAAACAGCAGCGAACGATATGCTGCAGTTGGTATGGCGCTGTGGAACTTGGCGAACGTTATTACCTCCAGATAACAGAACGGCTTATTCTGAAAAGTTCTTTAATCAGAAACTTAACAGGAAATTAAGCACTATAAAACGTTTTAGTACTTATCAATATAAAAGTTCATCTGTGGAAATCGTAGCTAAAGATTGCAATTATCAAATTTCCTCGTTGATAATTCTTTCTGTCTGCTGGCGTTCTATCAATTGGATACGAATTAGAAGTACAACGGTGGCCAAAACTTAGTAATGCTTGAAACCGCAACATAATGACCGCGTATCCTGTTTTCTCGTCCCAACAGACAAATTGTATAATAATATAATGAATTTCAACTCCGCAATAAAGAAACAAAACAAAACATATAATCAATGCCCTATCCCCTCAATGCTATCTACTTGCATGTTACATTGGCAATCAAACTGGAATGATTTCAGTGTTATTGAATCCACCCCATCCCATCCCATCACAACGCAATGTAATGGCATATGTCGGATGTCAAAGTGATGTCCAGCTCTTGGTCGCCCTTGATAGGACAAAGACGAATGTCATTTTGATCACCTGGCAGACCCCTTTGTGTGTCACGTTTCCTGATTTATTTTTTTAGAAATGGACATAGATATCCTTGTATCTCGACCACTAGCGTGATACGTCACTAACATGACGGCGGAAACCAATTTGAGACCTTCTCCATCGTACCCGAACATTAAGATAACTGTGATGAACAAGAGCATATATTATTTACTCCGCTACAATATACCCTTACAGCGTTCAAGCCTTATAGGACGCGGTTTATAGCTACTGTCATTAAAATTCCAGTAGGCCGGGTAGCGTAGTCGGTATAGCTACTGGTTTTGGATGGTCCGAGGATCGAATCCCGGTGGTGTCGAGATTTTCCGCACCTGTTCAGACCGGCCCTGGGACCCACCCAGTCTCCTGTACAATGGGTACCGAGTCTTTCCCGGGGGTAAAGAGCGGCCGGGGAGTGACGCTGACGCTTTACCCCTTCTAGCGCCGTGGTCAAGAAACAGTAGAGCTATACCTCTACTCGCCCTATGGGCCGTACGGCCTGTACAGAGCCTCAGTGCCTGTACAAGGGTGCACTTTACCTTACCATTAAAACACCGACCCTCTGCTATTACTAACTCTGATATCTAAAGCACTCAACAAGCACGGTGGTGAACTATGCGCCATCTGCAAAATATCGACTAATCCGAATTTTATTTAGGTAATCAGGATTCCAAGGTAACTCTTGTTTACATATTGGTCTTCCGAGTTTTGACACCATACAAACCTACACTACTAGGTTACAGGATGCGAAGAATTAACAGTTGAATACTGAGGGGTTAATGTCCGGATTTCCTTGGCATGAAGAATTGTCAACTGCTGTACAAGGCGAATCTGATAATCACAGATATCAGACATTTATGTGGCAACGTACGTTAATGCTGCAGTTATAAAAATAAACCCACAGATGCTGAAAAAAATGATCTCTAATCTTCCATAATATTAGTACTGTAAGGAAATACAAGTTTTATGCACGAAACATAAAGATTTGTTAATAAATATGCCTCAATTTATGTAACTGCATTATTTGTCCTAAATTATTTTTATTTCGACAAAAAAAAAAGAAAATGAATTTTTTGGCACTATAGAGATCATCATCATCGTCATCATTGGCACAACAGCCCCTTTTAAGCCAAGGCCTTCTTCAGAAGCTTCTGCCAGCTGTCCCTATTCCTTGCAGCATTCCTCCAATTCCTCTCCCCCAGCTTCCTGGTATCTTCCATCACACCATCTTCCCATCTTAGTTTCGGCCTGCCCCATTGTCTTCTTCCTTCTACCACTGCAACGAGAACTCTTCTTGTAGGGCTCTGTTCCTCCATACGAATAGCATGTCCTGCCCATTTTAATCGATTAATTTTAATATATGTTACTCTATCAATTTCCTTGCACACTGTATACAACTCCTTGTTGTATTTTATTCTTCATTCTCCGTTGTCATTTGTAGGTCCAAAGATAGCTCTCAAAATTTTCCTTTCAAAAACTCCTAAAATAGCTTCGCCAAATTTTGATAATACCCATGTTTCAGAACCATATGCCAGCACTGGTCTGATCAAGGTCTTATATAATTTATTTTATTTTTTTATGGATAAAAATTGAGACCTAAATTGTCTCTTCAATCCTTAAAAACTTTTATTAGCCATTAAAATTATTTCCTTAATCTCTGCACAATTGTCATTATTAACATTTATAAGGGAGCCCACGTACGTAAAATGGCACTGTAAAGATAGTCTCTGTATTTTGACATTTCTAGGCATCATCGAATTAACCTTGCTATTCATTCCAATTTGCATTGCCACAACATACAACATAAGTTACACGAATTAAGACGTATATTATTATTATGCATACTGTATTCAAGTGATTCTAAGTAATACAGTCAAGCACATGATAATTAGATGCACCATATAATTAACATGCAAACCTGCTAACCTAACCAGTGTTAATGATCACGGGTTTCATGCGATTCGCAGCGCACAGTAACGAACTGGTTGACGTCTTGCAGATAGTGTTATTTGTGTGACGTGTGCACTTTATCTTTAAATATTATATAAAGACCTCGGTGCTCTAAAATACCAAAATATTATATATTATATAAATATTTGTGGTCTGTTATAAAGTAACAGCCAACCGACCTTTTTAAGTCATACTGCTATACCAATAAACTTACTGTATCCACCAATAGTATTACAGCCCGCATACTAACACAACTAGGATGATGATGATGATGATGCCCAAATTAATATACCTGCATATAATTTCTCAGGCCAAGTATACAGATTTCATGGTACAATATTGAGTATTGTTATAGAAAAATACAGACAGTGAAACCTAATGAGGAAAGTAAATGATAAAAAGGCTTAATAACGAATAAAGCATTTGAGAACGAAAGAACAACAATTAAACCTGTTGTATGCTTTCTTCTGGGTAATTCCTCGGCGTCTGAATTTTATATGCCGACGTTTCGGAACACTGTCCCATCTTCATAGGGAGGTAGGTATGAAGAATGACTAGGTTTGAGAATGGTGGATTATTTATACAAAGTGGGCCAAACGTAGGTATACAGTAGGTATATAGTAATTAATTACATACTGTATAACTACTTTTGGCCCACCCTGTATAAATACTCCACCATTCTCAAACCTAGTCTCATTCTTCATACCCACCTGCCTATGAAGATGGGACAGTGTGTTCCGAAACATCGGCATATAAAATTCAGACGCCGGGGGATTACCCACAAGAAAGCATACAACATTCAGAACACGGCGAAATTTTGAAATCAAGAGCAGTTAAACCTACTCGAATCTTATAGAAAGAAGTTTACGTGCCATGAACAGCGCTGAACTGGCTTCAGACACGGTAGATGGTTTCAATTGTACAGCAGTTCGCCCTTCGCTTTAAAGTCAGACAGTATGTTAATTTATTGAATAGCAGATATTTTATCCACACGACCAATTGTATGCTGTAAGTGTTGTAATTAGGGGAAAAAATATATACGAGTATGTGAGTCGCTCATATTTATTTCACATAGACACTAAATAATTGGTAAATTTACAAACTTTTACCCTAGAAGTAATTGCGTCGAACTTCATTAGCGCTACCTAATGTCTGGGCTACTGGCAACTTTCCACAGCAGCTTGCATTCCTCATAACCTCAAAGAAAGCTAAATGTCCTACGAAGCTAATTCTACTGGATCCAATGACCTTCACAATGTGAAGAGGATTACATTACTTGCAAAAATTGTGTACTTTATGCGCATTTAAGCGTTTATGGAATATACGATACTAATATAATATAGCGATTTATTTATTTATTGCTCACTACCTAAAATTCATTACTTTAGCCTCCTCTTCAGTACATCGCGTCATAATGAGGGATATCAGAATATTAAAAAGCCACAACTTCGAAATGAACTCCGACTGTTTTGATGCGATTCTTTCGTGATTTTACTCAACTTTTCCCACTAAAAACCTGGTAGTACTTAGGTTACCACTGAATATATCCTCACAATATTAAATCCACTTTCACCTAAACCTTCACTTAAACGTTACATAATCTGAGCAACTGAAGGCGTCTTAAAAGAAACCACGAATAAATGAAACAAGACGACGTAACGAATAATGAATTATGAAATACGCTAACGGGCTGCATCAAATCCCAGTGAAAGACTGGAGAACGTGGTGTAACGAATGGAACCCCCGAACACTGTGTGTGATTTTATGCTACCACAAAACACGTCCTTTCGACAGACGGGAAATGGAATTCTGAACAAAGAGAAGGGGCTGGATTCGCTGTGCCCTAATGGAAGCTCTTAATACTGTTCATACTGGAGGAAGGCCACCCAAATTATTCACAAACCATTTACTGCCTACTTCGATCTGATTCCAAGAACACACACAAACTGAATACATTGACCTGGTGACACGGCCGTGTCATATTGGTATGATTTTAGTCGTGTTTAAGAGCAGACAGGATGATCAAAGATTTTCAAGGACATGGGACATCTCACGTACAGAATTTCCATTTTGGACAGCAAAGTAAATATATTGACATTCTAAAGGGGGAAACAGAGATAATTTGAATTTTTGGCGCAAAATGGATGTAACTACAAAAACCCTACAAAGTCTCAGTTCGCCTATGACATTACGTCGTTCCGACTGGTAAATAGTTGCGCAGGTTTCGTAGGAGAGAATTTTCCGCAGCTCTTGTTTCAAGCAATCCAAGATTGGCACCTACACTCTTCCTCTAAAAGCAGTTTCAGTATCATACCCACATTTAGGTTATTTCCTACCCCCCACCGCCCCTTTTCCTTTTCAGACCCCTCAAATCTCGGAAATTTATCAGGCGTCATTCGTAAGACTTTATTTTGAATAAGGATCCACACCTTAAAATTAATGTATGTCTTTATTTGGTCCATCTGGCACAAGGAAATATTAAGAAACATTAACTTAAGACCTGATAGTAAGTTAAGTTAGAACATGATTAAGTTGAAGTGCGACTATGATACTGAAAGTTTAAATAATATCTTTCTAGACATAAACAACAGGGAAACACGTGCTAACTGCTTTGGAACCTTTAACATCTCTATTCACGACAGAGGCAATACTTTCTACTCTAACAAAGAAGGATTTAAACGCCGTCAAACAAACTAATGTACATTACGTACATGCTTTATTGTTATAACCTTTTCCACCAAAATCGGTCATCTTCAGGCCGTTAATATACAACTAACCAAAGTAGTGTGTACCATTTTATTAGATGGTATTAATATCATAAATCTCAATTTTAAATTAAACCTATCGCGTATAGTCAATTAATATTTTACACGCAGCTATTTTGTCCGTGCTCCGTTTCCATTCTTGTTTTGGTCTGGTGGTTGACTAAGATGAATCTGATAATACTACTAGCCGTTGCAGCTGATGCATCAACGTACTGTCCATCACTCTACATATGTTAAATAAACGTTAAACAGCACAGTAATTCAGAGTGCACATATTTACATGTTTGCTTACATATCTGGAAGAACTCATGTAGGGAATTTGATACACCCACATGCACACACACACACACACACTATATATATATATATATATATATTTATATATACACACATACACAGTGTGTGTGTGTGTACACTATATATATATATATACACACACACATACACATATATGTATATAGTGTGTGTGTGTGTGTGTGTGTGTGTGCACGTGTGTGAAATGAATTTTCCACCGTGAGAAAATGTGCAGTTTCTTTGCATATATATATATATATATATATATATATATATATATATGTGTGTGTGTGTGTGTGTGTGTGTGTGCAAAGAAACTGCATATTTTCTCACGGTGGAAAATTCATTTCTGCCTCGTTTTGTAAATACGAGATAATAATCCCAAAATACAGGCAAAAATCACAATCGAATATATTCCCCGATATGTAATTTCTATAACAATGAATCGAGAATGTCAAGAGTGTTCATTAGTCGGTTTCATAAATAATAGAGATTGACCAAATTTGTCAAGTCTGATTCTAATCTCAGGATTTCCCTCTTTGGTATTACCGCATTTCTGTTCATCGTGTGATATATATATATAAATGTCACACAAAGCTTTTTTTTTGTATTTCCGATGACGAAAATGGAAAGTAGACACCCATGTGCTATTTAAAACATTTGCTGCAATGACAAATTTTTCTTCTTAATTTCAAACAATGGCTATTTTGTAGTACCTTGCTTCTGCATTGTCTCCTCAGAAAAAATGACCTTGTGTGGGGCCGGAAGGACAGGGAGGGTACCGGTAACTTGCGTTGTTGCAGCAACCGTAAACGTAGGTAATTACTAAATCATGTGCAAACAGAATGTTCTTCCACGTTTTAAAGATGGTTAAGACCTAGAAGAGGTAATCCGACGCCATTTACAGAGGATTCCCTTGTCTTGCTGGCCGCTAAGTCTCAGTTAAATACCAGGCATTTACAGATTAGAAATGGTGGTCCACTTCTACTGCAGTTTCGTCGCTATAACACCGAGCCTTTCTACTGAATCTAATATGTGTAAGTCCATGAAACTACAGCGAAGTCTCCCCTTCTATTAATTGAAGTATGGTTATTTAACCCCTCTCCCCGCCAATGTAATGTCTTATTTCACCAATAAAAGGTTCAGAGCTAATTTGTTTTGGGCTACAAATACGTTTTGGGAAAAAGGCGGTTTTGGGAGATAAATTTCTTAAAATGTCTTAGCCGTCTGTAGGTATAAATCATGAAAAATGCAGTAAAACTGCAAATATTCAAGTATTCATATTAAACGCTCTTTCATACTTCGCTGTTTCAACACAAAACTACTAAGTTACATGCATGACATTTCCACAGATTTCATAAGAATCTTAAGATAATCAGCGATCATTTTACTAATTAGCTTTACAGAACTTTTACAGTGTGTTTACTTGGGGACCGAACAAAATATTTTTATATATTAATGACACAAAGTTCAACTTCACAAGTTTTAAGTGTAACAGACAATTAAAAACTATTAAAAACTACTGTTAAGTAAAAATAGGTGAGAACTGCATTACGAGAAGGTTCGTAATTTGTACTCTTCTTTTATTTTATTTGGAAGATAAGATAAAGGAAAATAGAATGGGTGGTCCATGCAGCTCTGTAATTTTTTTTAATTTTCTAAGTAAAGTGCAAGATTCTAGTCAGATAACCTCAAAGGTACACACCACACCGCACAACGTAATGTAGATATGTAAGGTAAAGCAGTCCAATTACAGGCCTGGACAGCCCCAGAGGGTTCCAGGAAGTTAAGGTTCCCAGATTTCGTGAAAACGACACAGGATGGTGGTAAGGTTGTCAGCCTTACGCAGCGGCCGCCTTTACCCCCCAGGAAATACTCCTGGTACTCATTTATGTTAGAGGCTGGGTCGACCCCAGGACCATAGTACGATCGGAAGGATTTTATGTCAATGAAAAATCCACTGACACCAGCTGGAATCGAACCAGCGACCTTTCGATTTGTAGCACACCACCCTCACCACTGTGCTACCGCGGTCCCCACGTAATGTAGATGGGAGGTAAATATTAAAATAGATGTTATGAGAAAATGGGTTTCTAGGGTAACAGTGTCGAATGATACACGATACAGCCAATGGCTGCCTGCTATAGAAACGGTAAGGAACCTTATAGTTCCATAAACACCTAGAAATATTTTGACTATCTGGGCAACTCTGAGCGCCTCAAGAAGCCGTCTTTCCCGCTAACGCAATCACAGTCTAATCGTGTGGAATCCAGAAATTTAACTGCACTTGCTTACCCCGTGATATTGTTTTCAAAGTCTCGAATCTCGAAAACCAAATTGCAAACTTTGTTGATATAATCTCTTATCATATTGTTTCCAATACGGATTCCAGATTACGACAAACTTGGAGCAAAATATGCGATGGACATATTTTCAGCTGCATCCTTTGTGAGGTTTTAAATATCGTACTACTTCGAATTTCAGACACATGTTTCTTTTACATTTTTCCGAACTGAAAATTGGGATTTGTCTTGGATTCGAGGTATTATTTTTCAATCTACGAAAGTGGAAAACATCATTTCCCTCGAAGAACAAACAGCCTCCCTGAAACCGTAGTAAATGTTCCGGGCAGCGAAATGCATTGCCTTGCCTATAGTTTTTTCTTAAAAATTCCATTTTAAAAGTTGAATTCTTATAAAATTAGAGGGCGTCTTAGATTTAAGTAATACGGTACATCAATACAATTACATTATGAATAACAATAATAATTGAAAATGAACATGATAAGAAATATATTAATCATGGTGCATATAAAACTTTACACCTTACACTTGTCTAAAAATTTAAAGGTTTCCGTTATTCCAAATAGGCGCTAATATAAAAAATATCAAAATGAAGACGATCATTGGAAATGACATTCCGTTCACAGTATTGGAATTCTAAATTAGGCTTGGGTTATGAAATATAAAAGCAATTAATTTGGCCCACAGTAATAAAAGCTGCATAAAAATGAATTCTAAATCATTCAGATTTGAATTAATCAATATTATCAGCCTATCAACTCCAAGTTTTATCCTCATATATAACAGCATGTATTTAAATTCTCGCCCATTTTTATTGGATTGAGGCAGGGAGTGAGTAGTAATATTGCTAATTATTCATAATTCAATTTTATGATGTTAAATTGATGTTAAAAATGAGACGGGACGGTGCGAACTGAATTCACCTGACAAGGAATAGGGACTTAACGAACACAGTAAACATTTTTAGTGACGTTTCATATTCCATAAACAGCTAAACATTTCTTACACTCTCATAGACTTCTTCATCATGGGAAAGAAAATTGGCGGTTTGGAATTGAGGAATTCATACACTTTCATAAGATATATATAGCATAAATCTAGTAAAAAACTGATTTTTTTGTATAAACCTGAATATCAGTTATTTAAAAAATGGTAGGTGAAATGTTTACTGAGCCCAATGATCCAACCAACACTGTCCGAAATTGTGTACCTAAGGCCAATTTTAACATCACAATTTCATCTCCTAAAAGGCATTTTTTATGTTTCGCACAGAATTTCTTACTTTATTCTGAATGGGTGTTGTTTGACCGTGCATCTTCCCCATGAAATAAAGTGAAATGCCAGCTCGATGCAACTAGGTAATTTTATTGATGCATTCTTAGCTCGACGTGTTTCGGGTACATACGCCCATCATCAGGAGCATTAGATGTTGAGTTGCAGCATATGGTTTTCTGCACCGAGTTTTTGGATGGGTGGTGGTCTCGAGAGTCGCTGCGTGCA
>Ga0123352_10016137_pt1 | contig 11895 bp, 6 predicted proteins | sample TergutLab28metaG_FD_89700 | JGI IMG/M metagenome (GOLD analysis project Ga0123352, IMG submission 89700) | Labiotermes labralis P1 segment gut microbial communities from Petit-Saut dam, French Guiana - Lab288 P1 | ecosystem: Host-associated > Arthropoda: Insects > Digestive system > Gut ...
GGGATACCTAAAGGAAAAGGTTTTCAAACATCGTCCTCGATCTCTTGAGGATTTGAAGGAAAGGATCCAACAGGAAATCGACTCCATTACGCCTGAGCTAACCCGGAGAGTTATAAAGAGCTTCCGGGAACGTCTTCAGCAATGTGTTGCCAACGACGGCTGCCTTATGTCTGATCTGATTTTTAAAGCCCATTAAAAACTGTTTTAATGTACTTTTCAGAAATATGTTCAATTTTTTTTTTAGATGGCTTCTTTCTTATTTTATACCTCTTCGAAAAGTGGGAGATCTTTATGCCCCACCCTGTACTTCCTATAACGAATGTGGTGTGGTATGCTACGTCATTTATTCGCGTATAGAAACATCACTTTGTGGAAGATGGTGAGAAAGGTACTGCTAAGACGGAAGGGATGTGGTAATGTTTTTCTCACCGGAACGTACAAATGGATAACGTTAGGAAACACCCGTCCTGTAGCTAAGCAAAAAGATGGTCTTTGCTAAAGACTGTACCATACGAATGGAAACAGAGGAACCGTTTCGTCAGTGGGTTATGTCCTCTCTTGAACACGCTACAGTTTATAGAGTAATAATAATAATAATAATCTCTGTGCCTAAGTAAGCACCAGACCATAAAGACGCATGAAGAAGTAGAGGCAGGGCTCTAGATGGAGGTCGGAAAATACCAAAAACAAATCAAAGTTAGTAATTTTAAAGTTATTCATTCCCGTTGCATTTTATGCAACAAGACTCATAATAGATAAAGTCGAACACAATTTGTTTATTCAGTACTGCACCGCTACATCATACTTCGGCCCAACGCGGCGTCATCAGGTTGGCAAGAATGGACGATTCATTACATAGTTTTGAATGGAAATTGATACATACGTATATTTATGTGTACATTTGTATATATATATATATATATATAAGTGTATATATATGTATATGTGTATAAGTGAGATGCTTGTTGGATTCTTTACTTTTGAAGATGGGACCGATAGGACTTACCACTATTCGCTGCGTAGTAGCCCGGACGTTCGCAGTTCTCAGTTTTAGGCTAGTTTTCAAAGGAATATATTTTGACGATCTGGATTGAAATTGACCTGGTTCAGGACCAATGGTGTACATGGTATTAAAATTGTGATTGCTCAAAGGCTGTTAATCTGGACAGCTTTTCGCTTCTAAATGAATTACTTCGATCCAGGAAAGTGTTTAATTTTATCTTGGGTCCATTTCAATAAGAGCTTAATGATAGTAACAATACTGAAACATCGGATTCTGTTGCATGCCTACTCTAAGTTAGCTCTGAAATTCACTTGTCTTCCCACAGAGAGGCATTCTTTCGTCTTAAATTTAAGTTCACACGTTAGAATTTCAATTCCGATACGGACTGCAGCGTGTCTGCAACATGCCTCTCAAATAGTGCGACAATTTATTCAGTCCGCTAACAGGGAACCTTCTTTCTAACACGTTTCTTATGTTGTTCTTTGAAGGCACTTCCCACATCCAAGAAGCTGTACCGCCTTCGGCAAGGGCTCAAATCAATCCCTACCATGTCAGTAAAGGTCATTTTGTCTACTTATTCTCATGTACTGGATTCATACACGCACTCACAAAATGAGACGTATTACTACGCCACGTTTAAACCAATAAATATTTTAAATGGGCCAACACACTAGAACAAGGGACTGACGTCTATTGGAATTTCAGAATTCAATTTATTAACCACATCAATGCCGACGTTAACTGACGTCACTTAGGAAGGTGCAACAAGACCAGCTCGCACACACTGCCTAATCGCGATAGGCTTACTAATTTTGGGTTCTTTGTTATTTCGACTTCATTGGTTTTTGTATTAATTGGTTGTGTCCACACAAAACATCTGCGGAGTGATGTAGTTCCTCGTGTGACTGTCACTAATATTAAATGTGGTTAAAGAACAGGTGAGTGGCTTTGGGAATGTCAGATACGTTGACTAGACCTTCAGATAATGGTCTTCCAGGAGCATCAAAGTGAATATTAACCCTTATCCCGCTAACGTGGAGAATATGGTGAGCTCCTCATAATGCTAGCAGATGGCAGAAGGGATCTAATTCGACGTCTAAAGGGTTAAAGCAATTACGTTTTTGGAAATCGTAAGCCAACTCAAAGTATTTTCTTTAAATGCTCTTAACTATTAACTACAAACACGGCTGCACGTGTTTTGTGCGTTGTGCTTCAAATGACAAAAGTGTACTTGCGAACAAATTAAGTGGCATGTAATTAAGACTATAACCGATTTAGAGAGCTAATTAATACACGAAGAGCTGTGGCTTTTGTTGGCTCTTCTGAATAATGTAAAAAAAAAACATGATGGCCGTGTGTCTTCCTTTTACCTTCACCTTACCCTTTAGTGATAAAATCTAATTTACCATTGAAATTATGTACGTGAAATGCTACACAATATGTGTCACAAGCTCAGTACAAGACACATGTGGCAGAGTGAGACGTGTTAACAATTGCATATATTGCGATGGTGCCCCTTTTGGTACGTTTAACGTAGTGTAGACGCGTATTAAGTTGGGTACTGCTATCGATGGAATGAATTAGATATTACTTCAGAGTTTTGATAACCTCTTGACATGGACTTAGTTGTCGAAAGAAAGCAGGTGTATTATAATTAGGCTATAATTAAGGTATTGTTATTTTAATTTTTGGAGCTCGACGGCCCCCAGTGTGTCAGGGCCTCCTAATTTACGAGGTTTCTGGATCACACACAACGACGAAACACAGTCAGTAGAACTCATCTGGACAAGTGATCAGCTCGTCGCAGAGACTTCTACATGACAGCATACAACACTCCATGCCGACGATGGGATTCGAACCCACAGTCTCAGCGGGCGAGCAGCCGCAGACCTACGCCTTGGACGGCGCGGCCACTGGGACCGGCATAATTAAGCTATAAATAGGCTAGTTTTGTTAGTAGGCTAGAATTTAATTTCAAAATGTTTTAATGTTTGTTGTTCCAGACAATATTTATTCTTATTTTGTGGTTAGATTTCTGAATTTTATTTCTTCAACTACAAATGCTTAATTTTATGTATTGTTGACAGTGCAAAGATTACAAAAATTACAAAGATTATAAATCCTTAATTTTTTCAGAGGTACAGGCAATTGCAGACAGATTTACATAACTTTTTTATTTACTGCCCTCACGAAGTTGCCGGTGAGGTTCCGAAGAATTACATAGGTGGTGTGATGGCCGGGCAGCACTAGACGTTTTGCTAACGCAGTCGGCAGTTGATATTGTGAGTGACCGGTAGAATATCAACTGAGGACCTTAAAATTCCCTGACGGTGACGGTATTAAAATTTCATTGCTGTGCCTGAATTCGACTCAGTATTAAATAAAATTATCCAGATGAACAAACTTCGCTTACTCTTTGTCACGAAATTTTCGTTCACACTGAATGTAATAGTCATAATTCCGTGAATGAACCGCTAGAAGTCATTTGTGAAAGTGTCCAGTTACTACGTGCAGCTAGTTTTATATTTAACCCTTTAAACGCCGAATTAAATCCCATCTGTCATTTGCTGGCATTATTAAGAGCTCACCATATTCTCCACGTTAGCAGGATAAGGGTTAATGCATCAGGGGCTAATTTAACGGTCCATCGATTACGTTGTTCACAGGACGAAGGAGTATTACTAAGCTTCAGCTAGCAATCCTTGGCCTGCTGCATTGAGATTTACAGCACAGATTCACCCACGTTTTAATCAACACTTGGTGAGCGCACTCGTGCATCATACAAACCTAAATGTCGCGGGTTCGTTTGCCGATGGTTTCATTGGAATATTCAACTGTCATAATCCTCCCGGCCGCACTATGACCCTTGGGTCAATTCCGCGCCTAACAGAAATGAGTAGCAGGAACATTTCATGAACTCTTAAGGCTGCCGATGCGTAAGGCTGACAACTTTACCACCTTAATGCACCAACTGTCTATAAATTCTGGGAGCCTTAAACCCCTGGATACCTGAGGGTCTGTCCGTGCTTGCAGTGGGATAGCTTTACCTTTACTGGTTTTGTCAGGCTCACACTGAAGTTCAGAGCCAATAGGATGCGTGTCATGAGATCGCAATAACAAAACTCTACAAAATGTTAAGCTACAGACTTTGCAGCTGTTGCACATTTAGCTGTATATTTGAATTTCCCTCTCGTTCCAAGAAAGTCACAAAAATGAACCTTATTCATCGTGGCTGGAATCGAGAATAGAAATCGTAACAACCTAAACAACGTTAGACAGAAGAATTTCGGCAACTCAGCACTTCGGGATAGTGTAAGTCATGTATTACAGGAAAATGTAACGAATTCATGTTAGTCTATGAACGAAGGATTGTATCGTTCACGCTTGCCAACGTCCATTTATTTCCTATGACGTTACAATTCGACGTGTTGCATCATCCACTGGGCTGCCTTGGAAACGGATAGATTTAGCTGCAGCTTTGGTGCCTAAGTCTTTAGTGGAATAATACTTACGCAAGTCAGTAATAATGTGTAGCACTGACATAAAAACACTAACTCTTTTTTTTTCCCATTCTTTATTACAGCTTAGTACTTCCAGGCACTTGGCTTTATTCCTTATGGTCTGATCTTCATTTCTGTTAGTTACACACATGCGTGCTCTCTTCACACACAGTTTCATACCACTAGCAACTGCCATATACCTCACATTGTCTGCCATCGTATCGTTCAGCCAGTTTATGATCGTGCCTGCCTACTTCTTATTTTTCCTTTTGGCACATCAGGTCGTTTGGAGGGTTGGTCACTTCAGTGGTAAGAATTCTTGACCCAAGGGCAAGGCTGCCATAATATATCTAACTAATAAAGAAAATGGTTGGTATCAGACAGGATTCGTTTGGGACTCAACTACGAGTTCGAACACAAAACGTGTAAACCTACAGCCCCCGTCGTCAGTAAATGTGCTTAGAAATAATTTTTGGTTCACACATCTTATTTGCATTATGTACATACACTTACTCCACATGCAGTGCGAACGGAACTCGTCCTCTTCTGTATAATTAGACATATTGTATATACAACAGAATACATATGTGTACACGTGTGTGTGTGTGTGTGAAATATTTATACATCCTTTCACATCCTAAGTAGCGCCACTTCTAAAAATCACAAATAAAGAGCGAATTTCAACCACATTCTTTGTTTCGATCCGTTTTCTAGCGCCGTACCGCAGCGGCAACTTTTCTGCCCAATACTTGCTACAGGCAGTCTAACTGCAGGCGTTACTAGGAGCCCAATCTTCGCTAGGCCTCAGGGTTAATGGATATTTAAGAAGCTCACGTGTAAGGGAATGTTTCTGTCACTACTAAAATGAATACTCAGAATCGTCATCTTATTTGTACCTGTGTTGTTACCTTCAGCATGGGCACTGTGTTACCGGTTCTGAAGGTCTTGATGTAGCCGAGAATGCTGGTCAGGCAATGCAAGCAGCAGTACTGTAGACACGGTCTGCTGTAGGAAGACGGCTCATGGATTTATTTTCTAGACGTGCAGTTCCGAGTTGTTTCAGCGGGTATCGGAACAGTGAGTCAGGCCACGAACCTTGCACTCCCGGCTCCATATTCGTAATTCAAGGTCATTTCAGTCTTGAAGGTGATACAGGGTCATGAAATGATCAATGACACACACACCCACGTAGTAAGTAAATTATACATGCATGCATTCGTAATGCATGCGCAATGTGTGTGTCTGTAGACAGGCTATCTAAAATAGCGCAGATTTCTGCAATTCATCATATTTGCCTCAAAGACTTCGTGCAGAATGATTATGGGGATAAAACAGTGCATCCCTTGTGAAAATGCAAACACTTAAGCTAGTTTAAAAATGCTTAATTCTTTCATTTAGTACTTGGCTCGATCCCGCTCTGTTTATGCAAGTTATATTTGTGGTGTTATTACGTCGCTGTGCCTGTAATCATGTACGTTACATCTCCTAAACCACATAAGAAAATCAGGTCAAATTTTGTAAGGCTGATTCGAATGTCTGCTGAAGTCTATAACTATTACTTGAAACATTTTATGTTTCGGCTTAGTAAAGAAAAAGAAGGAAAACTGCTGTTCTAAACAGCGTAAGATATTTAAGAAAAATTAGCTTCGCCAATCGTAGAATTTATCACTGCATGCAATCTGATGCTTTCTCTCTTCTTTGCTGCATTTTTTCTGCAGTAAACTTGTTTGGGAGAATAAGTAAAGTGAATACCAATGAGGGAAGAAACATCTACAAGGAGATGGTTGGAAGGTCTATGTGCTAATAAAGTGGAATCAGGAAATAAATCGTAATAACCGTTAAATTAAAGGCCCTCTTTTGTTTGTGCAGAGTTATTCAGTACTGGGTAATAACATTTCCATCCTTAGTGTAAAACTTAAATGTGAACGGTTCGCAAAGCGACTTCGAGCATTAATATAATTTTCTCTTTTATACTTGCTGTATGAGTTCTGAATATGTAATGAACAACAAGCATTGAGACTGGCCGCCAGCCAAGATGCAAACCGTGGCGCCTGTAGGGTGATATTTCCAGAGGTCGTAACCTCGAATCACCGCTCGAGTGTTTGGGACGGAGTTCACGGGGAAGTCACAAGTCACAAGTCATCTGCCTAAACTCTAGCCCACATTCAGCTGCCTAATCCCTCGCGCTGTGAAAAAGTGCATTCTTGTGTGGAGACAAAATATCAGGTCATTGCCATTAATGGGTTTCTTTATCATAATTCGGGATATGCAGTGACCTGTTCTTACTAAAGCATCAGCAGTGGCGTACCCAGGAATTTTTTTCGGGGGGGGGGGTGTCAACAAATTCAGTTGAGGACAGAGGACAGGGAGAACGGGGATCTGGGGGCGGCAGCCCCCTAGTCAGGGGTTCTGAAGGCAGCTGTAATTTGGTACAAGAAATTTCATTTCGTATAGTAAAATTTTCTTAATTTTTTGTAATTTAAGACTATTTACGACGATAACCGAGTTATTTGTCATTGCTAATGTACAACAGTTGCGAACCTAAGTAGTTTTAGAATTTTACTGCCTTTTTCCGAACATCTAGGGGTTTTGGCCTCCTAAATTCAGCAATTCTTAACAGTTTTCACAGTCGGGTTGAGTTTGGCACGATTTTGGAGGGCCCTCGGAATTTCGGGGGGGGGGGGGGGGCGGTTTGAACCCCCGAACCCCCCCTCGGTACGCCACTGAACATCAGCAAGAAACTTGTATTTTTATGACATAATGTTTTGAATACTCAGGAATAGGTAAAACGCCATTTTTTGGTAACGAGTTTCAAAATAATTGGTTCCGAAGTGCATTTGGATATGTGAGTGTTCTTATTCTTCCCTGTCTCTGGGAAGGCATAGTAACAATATGGGGTGATAAAAACCGGATGCCTTTCTTATCTCACGGGTCGGTCATCACATCTTCATACAAAACAACACTTAACCTCAATCCATCTCTGTTTTGTTGGCTGTTAGGCCCATAACTGATGCTTCTGCAGTGTTAAGGTTGATACTTCTACGTTTCGTTTGTAAAACATAACCTGTGACTGTAATGGAGCTAGTGTAATCTTACACTATGGACAGGGCATCCGAGGAATCATCTTTCGATTTCCCACAAGGATAAGACGATTCTATCTTCACTGAAGCGTCCAAATCTTATCTGGTTTTCAACCAGCCTCCTATCTAATGAATATCGGGAGCTCTTTACGTGGGGTAGGGTGGCCGAGGCGTTCAGCTGACCAATCACAGAGGTTAAGTATGAATGAAATAATAGCTCAACTCCCTCATACATCTTCATGGCCTACACACGGATAACTTAGCTTTATAGCCAGTATATGTCAGACTTACGAAGTATATATTATTTTGAAAATTTAACATTTATATTTTGATAATTAAATTTTGAATTTTTGAGGGGTATTGTGAACACGGTAACAATTTGTGTTGCATAAGGCCGGAAATTTCTTGGCTCATCTGATGGATGTGGTTTTGAACAGGGAGTATCAATGGAACTAGTAGTTGAACTGTTGACATTCTTCGCTTTCGAACTTCCTTAACGTCCGGATTTGATTGCCGAAAACTATAATGTTTGCTTGGAGGTCAGAGCAAGAAATGAACGCACCGTAGCGGACTACAAAAATTGGTCCAATGTCTTCTTTACTTTCAGAAAACTCAGGGTTTCAAGATATGCGCTTCTATTCTTATTTAATCTACGCGCATAAGAAAAATAGGGGCTTTCCTGCACCGATTCTCACGAAAATCACAAATGTGTAACGGAATCATGTGCAGATCTCTGGCAGAGATTTTTACCCAAATTGGACAAAAATATGGAAAGTACATATAGAAATGTAATTAAGACCCAAGTACGATATGGCTTCCACTAATCGATTTTTACGAAGCTGTCAATGAATATTTTTTGTAGATATTTCTTTTATCAAGTTTTATTCATATCGGAGGAGAACTGTAGAAAATAAAAACAAAATTTCATTTATTCCCTTAGCAAAGTGGGGCTTTTACTGCGCCGATATTCTTGACACGTATAGTAACTAATGGCATTATATGGAAATGTGCTGTATCGAATGTTATCCAAATTGTCAAGAAGTGTGGAAAATACGGGCAGACATTCCTCCACGCCCTTAAGTAAATTACGCCTGTTAACTGCGCCGGTTTTTACGAAACTAATTCTTACTCGACAACTTTCCTTACAAAATTCCAGTGCCGAATTTCATAAATATTCGACAATCGGTTTTGTCGCTGATATTAGTTTAGCAATAGAGACGGGGCGGACGGACGAATGTGCTCTCCACGTAAGTCCTCCTGTTATTTTCATTCGTAAAGAGGCTGGAAAACTTGGAACAGAAGTCAAAGTTGTTTTCCGAGGAGTGTCAATCTCTTACACACACACACACACACACATCTCCATCTCGTTGACATAAACCTCAGTTCCTTCCACATCCATCAGTCTGGTCTTTACCCATAATTTATTTTATGTAATTCGGGCCTCAGTGAAGAAAACGGAATGTTTTAAAATATGGGTCCTGTTTGCTGAGAAAATCATAATTTCCCATGTCAAAAACAAAAACAGGAATTTGTTTTTGAGAATAATGGAATTGTTGGTTTCTGGAAGACGTTGTTACACCTGTTATTGCTTCATAAATGCCACTTTTTCCAATAATTCTCTATTAGTATTTCAAGCTTGGAAGTAAATATTTCTGATTATACCTGCATATTCATTGTACCTGCCCTCCACAATTGGAATACCTAAGTAATTTCTTGTGGCTTGTCTGAACAAGCGTTGTAATATAATCTGCTTCTCACAGAATGTTGATAACATCCATGAAGTTACCAGAGCTGTAAGAGACTTTGATTCACTTGTAGATACTGGTTGAAACTGGATTCATGACATAAACCATGATTCAGCTGTCACTGCATACAATTTAGTTCCTGCTTTCAAGAATGTGTATCATTACTTCTTCTTTGCAAGCGGTTTTACATGAAGAAACATGACATTTTCAGATCTATACCATTTTCAATAATGAACATGTTATAGAAAGCACATATGTATAGTTCCATTGGTCTATGTTACAGCTCCTTGCCTGAATCTGTATTTGCTGGGTTAGGGCATGCAGAGTACCTGAGCTTGGCAGACAACTCTCTGCCTGAAGTACCATATCACGTTTTGAGGCAGATGCCTGCTCTTAAGACACTCGATATTGGTCGTAGTAGGCTCAAAACAATCACAGACATGGATTTCCAGGTGCGTAAAAGAGTCAACAAGGGTTTTCTAAAGCTTCTGTGACCCTCTTTGCATGATGGAACTTCTTTCAAAGTCTGAACTATTCATAAACACACACACACATCTGTGAACAGCGAAACCCCTTAAGTATTGTTATGTGTAACAATAACTGCATGAAGCAATATTGAAAGTAAGGAATATAAAACAATGGAGAGAAGAGAACATTAAAAAATTAGTAATTTATATACTTCATCTAATATAGTGAGATGATTAAGCTGAGAAGATTCATTGAATCAGGATACATAGTCTGTATTTGGGATACAAGAAATACATACAATATTTTGGTTCAAAAATCCCATGTGATGTCACCAATTTGGAAACACAAGTACAGGCAGGAGGATGGCAATTGAATTGATTTTATGAAAATATGTTGTAAGGACAAGACTTGGACTGCATAAGTCACTTAATTATACAATAAAATCAAGAAAATGTTTAGTAATAAATTAAAGCTTAAGAATTTATATTGTTTTGTTCCAAACGTCATAACTGCCATCAACTCAGTAGCTTGAATGCTAATTCAGTCCATACCAGCAAGATCCTACATTTGATAACTTTTATTTGTCTCCTAATAGAGTATCACTGGCACACTTGTTTACATGTTCAAAGGTTATTCATCCTTTGCAAATGTTAAATACATTTCTGCGTGTATCCCTATACTTTGTATTGCATACAGTAGTGGTAGTATCTTAGTACTCCGACCTCTTGAGATATCCTACTCTTACTTAAATTAAGTACACAAATATTTAATTTCTGGCAAGTTCTGTGATGTCAGAGTGTAAGGTTATAAATGTGTGTGTTCATATTTTGAATTATTTAGCTTTTGGGCACCGTTTTCTGAAAGTATAATGAAGTAAATTCAACATTTCAGAAAATGAATTATTTTCTTCCTACAGGTGAAAATATGGTACAAAACTCAGGAAAGCTCGACCTAATAAGTCCACCTGAGAAGATGTCATCACACCTTCTTACTTCAGGATGGAAATATTTCCAGCTTTTCAAAACATTTATTTATATTGTATTTTTAAAACACTGGATCATGACCAAAAACCAGAAGCTAAGTAGTCCTAACAAAAATACACCATCATCTAAACCTTATAGAACTGATTTTTTTTAATACTTTTGCAGAATATGACAGACTTACAACACCTAGTGCTTGCAGGGAATAATATTTCTCAACTGGATCATTCTTCCATACCTCATACATTACGACATCTGCATCTTGGCTACAACAATATCACACACCTGAATGGCACACTGAGGTAAATATTTCAATGTTGTAAGAAACTGTAATGATTGATATCACAAATACTGTGTGCTTTTTTGAACTTGTAATAATTGATGGAGTAGGATAACTAATGCCATGTTTAGGGGCCTTCCTTGAGAAATTATTAATTATTCAACTGATCAAGTAATTCCCTGTTGACACTGAGTTGAAACATACAGAATTATCATTCTAAAAGCCTGCCGTTGAACTAATTATTTAACACATCTTTTTTAGCATTTATTGATGGTAAAGAGTAGTTACTAATGTTTTATTTCTACCATTACTTTGTATAGTACTTATTGTCAGTCTATGTGTCTCATGAAACATTTCAGTGATATAAATTCTTTCTCATTACGTTCTATACATATGTATAATTATTGTAGGTGTCTGAAGGAGCTAGAATGGTTATTTCTAAATGGAAACCAGCTGACTACCCTCGATGAACAACTTCCCCAAGAGGGAAATAAACTGCTTCTGATCCATGCTAGTAATAATCGGCTGCAGAAATTGCCAGAAGAACTACGAAAATTTATCCAACTTGAATCTCTCTTCTTCCAACACAATGAACTGCAGAACCTGGGAGGAACAATGCAGGGGACAAGGAAGCTGAAACTACTCCATCTATGCAACAATAATATCCAGGAAGTGAGTATAGATGTCAGATCTTCAGAAACAATAAAATCCTGATTTATTAGTAACAGTTTCTCAGTCACATTAACTGGAAGTGAGTGGTGTAGATAAGGACCCTGCAGACCCCGCAGCTTGGGGGGGGGGGGGGGGACCCCCCAGGGGGGCCCCCACCAAAAAAAAAA
>Ga0123352_10016146_pt1 | contig 11891 bp, 6 predicted proteins | sample TergutLab28metaG_FD_89700 | JGI IMG/M metagenome (GOLD analysis project Ga0123352, IMG submission 89700) | Labiotermes labralis P1 segment gut microbial communities from Petit-Saut dam, French Guiana - Lab288 P1 | ecosystem: Host-associated > Arthropoda: Insects > Digestive system > Gut ...
TATTCAGTACCTATATTTGTTGAATAAATATATAAAATGCAACTTTAGAGGTTAGCGGTGCGGTACGACCACTATAGTTGACATTATGCGTCAAAAGGTTAATGCCGATTTTCCCATGGCATTCATAAGTTTAATGTCAAGTGTACATCTTGCAACACTTGTTATTAGGCTACCCAGAGAGTTGAAGGGTTCCACATGCTATAATTTTTTTTATCATAATCCGCACTGGGGATGGTTGTCTTCAGATTCTCATTACCTTAGTCTACAAATACTCTCTAATCCAAATTGTCCTCTGAAGAGTTTCGACACCGTTAGGTAATGCAACTGTTGGATACCTCTAACCTGAAGATGAAGGCCGTTATGTAATATCCGGTACGTTGGTATTCATGTATGACACTGCATGCTGTTACAAACAGAAAATCAGAATCCACATGTTTATTGCTGTGCATACTCCAGAATTCTTGAGTATTTTTGCCTTACGTATGGAATTCTTGAAAACGGAAACATCCGGATATGCTCTGCACTTCTGCTGGCAACGTTTCAAGTGAGGAATGCATACAGCCAGAAAAGATAATAAAAGCGTCTTTAAATAATATAAGAAACTCATAACAATAACTATTATTACACTTAAGCTGATTTTTTTTTCTCAGAATGTATTCATTCATAAGATCTTAAAATTTATGGACATTTTAGTCCAATTAATGGGACAACGTGACTTCACTATCAATAACAGTTCATGAACTAGCCCAGTTTTCTTAAGCAAGGTATCTGTAAATACGGGAAACCTGTAACGGAACTCTCGGTATATCCCCACTTCAAAATTCCTGATCACGTAGCGAATTCTATACGATCCTGGCTTCAATCAACTTAGCAATATGTGCAGAGAAAGTCCTGTAGATTATATGGCAGGAAGAAAAGGAAAAAGGGGCAGATCCTATTAGATCGCGCAGCAGTGCCTGCCTTACAGCCAAAGGCACAACGCTTCCAATCTTCTGGAAATCGATTGCCACAAGCCCGTATCATGACAGTTTCTTTTATCGCAGAATCCAGCAATGTTTCATTTGTATTTATATTTCATTTTAATAAGAAACGAGAAAGGATAAAACCCCAGTAATAAATTTGAGATTTTCTTATTACTGCTATTGGAACAAGAGGTTTCTTTTTCCAGTAGTAAAATACTGTTTTGCTGTAGAATCTTTATAACACGTAAGGCCCCACAAATGGCACCTCATGGTCAATATTTATTGTCATTAACATAATGAAAACAATGTCTAATTTAAATTTTCAATATATATTTTTTCAACAATGTTTATTTTGAATGCAGTACCTACTGGTACCACTACGACCGTGAAGGTGAAGGCAGCAAGCACCGCCAAAAGCCAGCAACTATTTACCACTCGACATTGTATTGCCCCTGAAGATTTTAATCTACACTAGCACCATACAGCGAACTTAACTTTCGCCTAAATTTTGACTGCTGAAGCCTTTCACGGATGTCGTTTTGTGAGCAATACTCTCAATGGTGCCTCAACCAAGACTGACATTTCGGACTGTCAATATCGTCTTTACATGTCCATATTTATCGCACCGTCACTACTGCTTTTATACGTCAAAATTTATCGTACTTTTAATACTTCCTTTATACGTCAATATTTATCGTACTGTCAATATTTCCTTTATACGTCAAAATTTATCGTATTGTCAATACGGCTTCTCAAGGCCAATATTTATCATACTGTCAATACTTCCTTTTATGAATCAATATTTATCTACTGTCAATACTGCCTTATAGGTCAATATCTGTCGTAATGTCTATACTACCTTTAGAGGTGAACACTTACTATACCTTCAATTTTACCTTTATAATGTTACCACGTATGGTCCAAATGTCAGTACTTCTTTTATACGGTCAGTATTTATCGACGATAACACGAATATTTTTAAAACTGTCCAACTACTTTTAATCAACACGTACTCGCATCAGAACCATAAATAATAATAATAATAATAGCAATAATAATAACTATAAATAATGATCATGTAAACTGTCCTTCAGAGAAGCACGGAAATGCGGGACATGAGGCTCCAAAAGAGACAAGTTATGTTCTAACTTCTACAAAATGATCATTCTATGAACTCACAGGGTGAGAAATGGTTGTGTAATACTTGCTGTTCTCTCTACAGTGAATATGAAGACTGCCACCTCAAGGGATGAAACGCCGTGTAGTCTGGTAAAAGAATGCAGCAAGTTTCCGAGGAACTGCTTCATACAAGATCAAGGCAAATTACGGAGACAGCCAGTTTCGTCTGAAAAGTAGGTACATTTCTACCAAATTACACGACGTCATAAAAGTGAAGCAGCTATCTTCTCAGTAGGAAATGTTAGAAATTTTACTTATTTTTAAGCGTTCGAGCCGTTACGTCACCCTGTCTTATTTCTAACAACCAAGCTGCTTCAAACGGTAATGCTCCTGACATGGTCGATTCCTACCCTCGGCTGGCCACCCACTGTCCTGCCTAAAGTTTTCCTCATTGCCCCCAGGTTGATGTAAAACTGAACCACGTTGATTTCCAATCATTTGCTTTCCCACGGCGCAACAACCACTAGTGGGCCAGGGCCCCTCATTATCAAAGCTTCACGATCACACTCAACACACCACTCTCGGTAGTACTTCTCTGGACGAGTGATCAGCCCGGCGCAGAGACCTCTATCTGACAACACACAACACTCACAGAAAAACAGATATCCATGCACCCGGTGGGATTCGAACCTGCAACCTCAGTAAGCGAGCGGCCGCAGACCTGCGCCTTAGACCGAGCGGCTACTGGCATTGGCATTTCCACTATCATACACCCAATCAGTGCTACTAGTCTTGAATTACTGACGTCGTTAAACTACAGAATACCGACAATTAAGGGTAATTCAGAGTCACGTATATCTTTCTTACGAAAAGCAATGAATCGTCTCCAACACAACGCACGCTGCACGTTACGCCACTGCACTGACGTACCAATAATCAAATGATGGTAACCCTTTCCTTAGTGCAGCACGTATTGGAATGTGTCATTTTATACTCTCTTTCAGACCGGATGCTGGGCCCACCATGGCACCGAGGCTTCAACTCCTTTCCCTAGGCGTAAACCGGCCGGGGCGTGAACCTAACTACTCATCTCCATCCAGGTCGAGGTTAAATATGCTTCCGTGGTGTGGTACTTAATTTCACAACTTCACCTTCCATGGCGTGGTACTTAATTAAGCATTACGGCACCTTTGCCTGAACCTTGCACTACACTTTCTTGTATCGATGTGCGACAGTATTAACACCGATGACCATCTGTATTCAGACGGAACTGGTCGCCGCCACCAGGCTTCGGGCTGGTTGTCTGCAGAATTGTGGTTAGATTATCGAGAGGGACAACAAATATATTTCTTTTATGAAACACCCACACCGGTTCCAGTGCCCACCCAGCAACGAAACCCAGGATTCTTTCCGCGGGTATGAAGTAGACGGGGCGTGAAACTGACCACATACCCATCTCGTGAAAATAATGCTATTGCTACTGCTCTTGTTGGACAAAGTCCTAGTTTTATTGGGACTACCTTCCGATTATTTTCGGGTTGTGACGGTGGTAGCACCCTCCCCATTGCATACACACACACACCACATACAAACCTTCAAATTTATTAAACCGCTTGTATTGGCTAAGAATAATTAGAGCTACACGAACGCCCTTCCACAAGCCTTGATGCGGTGCACAGAGGCAAACTTACCTTGACCTTTTACCCATTCCACAACTCTGTTTTATTTATAACCCTAGTTACGCTTCCAAACGAAGCCAACTGCCCTTCAAGAACACTTTCTGAAGCAGCGCCCTTAATGCCGAAACACAATGTAGGTAGGCTTCGGCATTCGTAAATTCTTGTTTGAGGCGTGGTTTCTAGCAGCTCTACTTCGCGAGAGGACAATGTCCACGTTAGCAGTGAGCTCACGTTCTGAGCTGCCCGACATTGTGAAGAGCTCAGTAGTACGTACGGAACCCAGAACCTAGTACATGACCACAAGATGGGAGGTAGATAAAGTCAGAAGTCTGGGTCCCAAGAGAGAACGCCGTCTCACCCCTCCCACCAATCCACCCCCACTTCTAAACTTCAACCGCTAAACAGTATGCAAGAGATGTTACGCTAACCGGTACTTCGGGCAAAAAGAAATATCCACTTCTAAACTCTGGCAAGTTAAAAAGAAGTACAAAGAGAGTAGTTTGGTGGCTCAGAGGCCAGAACTTCGTTAAGAGAAAAACACAACAAATCAAGTGAGATTTCAGGTTATAAAGAAGGTAAAGGTAAAATGTAAAGTGATCTCGTTAGAGGCCCGGTTTGGCCCAGAGGGTGGGTAGAGGTATACCTCTACTCTTCCATAACCGCGGCACTAGAAGGGGGTGAGTGGTCAGCAGCACGCCCCGGCTGCACTTTACCCCCGGGAAAGAGCCGGTACCCATTTTACAGGAGGCTGGGTGGGCCCCAGGACCGGTCTGGACGGGCGGAAAAACTCGTCCCCACGGGGATTCGATCCCGGACCGTCCACCCCGTAGTTATTCGCTATACCGACTGAGCTACCCGGCCCACAGATTTCAGGTTATAATGGCGGTGAATATACGACTGATGTCCTCCAAGTTGCGACACCTGCGGCACCCAACAGAGGGCAGATCTCACCTACCCCAAAACCACCTTAAATACTACGTTTTAACTGGACATGTCAAATAATAATACACGCACATACGATAACAGACAGAGGCAGAACGCAGTAATTCTCGCGAAGGATGCCGTGTCGGTTTCAAAACTCTATCTGAAAGGACAGAAGACAGCACACCGGCCGAGACGCCACCTGGGTGCCGGTCATATACAGCTCTTGAGTGTAACCGACACAACAGACTGATGGGTCTAAGAATTGTTCTAAATGTCAACAGATGAACAAAAGGACTGTGGATCACAAATATATTTCGACAACAATTTTATTGTCGAGGGAGCCCCATGTTTTGGCTTATTCACGAGCAACCATCAAGCACAGGCTATACATACATATACGGGACAAAGACTTTACAAGTAGTATATTGTTAATTACAATAACGGACAGCCAAATCTTGTATGGTTTAAATGAATTTTTGTCGCTATTAACGGGAATTTTTTAAATTAAAATACCTTAAATATCGAAATAATAAATAAGAAAATTGTGTGGTACATCTGACACAACACTTCTGTTAAATAATTATTCTAAATTGCTCCTTTTGGTGTGCATGTGCAGTAGAATATGAGATTAACATGACTGCAACCAAGGGAATTAAAAGACCGTTCTTAATGACGCACGTATTACAGATGACGGGTTTCCCTTCTTACTTAAAGAAAACAAAGGTAAAGTTCGCCCTATAGCCTGCCATGAAGGCACAGAAGGGTAGTTAAAATATAACTCTACTTCTTCTGTAACCCCGGCGCTATATGGGGGTGGGTGGTTAACGCCATTATCCGGACGTTTTACCCCCGGAAATGAGACCAGGTATCCATTGGATAGGGGACTGTGTGGGCCCCGGGCCGGTCTGGACGGATAAGAAAAATCTCGCCAATTTCGGGATTCGATCCACGGAAAGTCCAGCCCGTAGCAAGTAAGAAGTCTATTAATTTTGCGTACCCATTGCGAGGAGCCAACAACCATATCAGCGTCACACCACTCTGCTACTGTCACGCTAAGCTGCCATTATCAGTCACTAAACAGTACTGCACCTAAGCAATTCAGATAACGCGTTGTATGTCAGACGCAGTTCTGTTCTTTCCAGATACGTGACTTCGTGACCGTTCGCTGTACCAAATAAGACGAACTGAAGCGTTGCTGCAGTGACTAAGGTTCTTCCACATTTTAAAGCGACATTCTCGTTTTTAAAATGTAATGAGAATGTAGATATTATTTAGTAACTCCTGAAACCTGACGCTACGGGGATCCTTGGAATAATTCCAGTGGAAGACTTAGATATGCTTGTATTTGGTGTCTCATTTCTTTATTCTTTCAGTAAGACGTACTCATTTTAAAACTTCGTCTTGGTGCTTGAGTCTGAAGTAGTTTCTTGTTACAGAAATTTCTACCAGCCAGTATTTCCTCTTTTCTCGTAATGACGTCTCAATTTCTGTCACTCAGTTTCTTGCCGGTCATCACTGTTTTCAATAACTCAACCCATATTACTTTTCATAACGAACTGTTCCTAAATTTTCATGCCTACTGTTGTATTATTTTGCATTCCCTCTACTGTAGCATAACATTCTGGGGTCTTTGTATAACTTCCGAACATGCTTATGTTGTTCCTAAAGGACATGTTTTGTTCATCAAATCCTTACTACTACAGTGTACGGAAAACATATCCTTCTGAACCAGCTTTTACACCCTGATTAACTCCGCAAACCGAAAAATAAGAACTTAAATCCGTAAATATCATACTATTTCTGTATGGCTTATTCCCTGCCGCTGTATTTCTGTTGTACAAAAAGGTTACCATTGCATCTGTTCGCCGAAATGAAAGATGTTACGGTTCTAATTCTTCTTTGTTCCAGTTTTCGTTTTCCGAATTTTATCAGAATTATTGCCACCAAATCTGTCATCAAATTTTTAGTTTTCATTTACAACAGGAATTCCTTCAAATCTTCCCTTTTCTTTCGCACACGATTTACGGTTCCCTGAACATGTATGAACAGAGCAATTCGACATCAAATCACCATTGTCAGTGGTCATGCCATATTTCAGGCGGTCAGATATTGGCAACGCCTCTGATTCAGTCATATGAGATTTGCGTTGGGTAAGTGGCACTGAAACAGGCCTTTCTCCCAATTTATTCCATTTCCCGCCCTAATTACTACCCCACCATTGCTCCAAGTTCATCTATCATCGTGTTATAGCCCTGTCCAGGACTCTACCACATCTCGGACTTTACGATGGAGAAGTTTTTTTCTCTGACCGCCGCTTACTGGCTCAGACACTACGAATTTATTTTAATTTTAATATATTTACCGTTCATTTTTTATTTTGTACTATGACCAGGAAATACACAATTATATCACAAATGATCACACTCCTACTTGTTTCGACACTATCGTGTCATCCTCATGGAGCTTGTAATCAATGCCTTGTCAAGTTACACAAGTATTTCAAATGCAACTGTTGGTAACGCAGCTTACAGTTAAGATGTTTCACATAGGCTTTATACAAGTTTTCGTACTATAGTCGTTGAAATATCAGTATTATAAAAACATTAATATCGTCCTATTTTACAATACAATGGACTCATCTTTTCTTTGCTATATTTTTCATGAAGTCAGTCTATGTGGTGTACGTATATATTTATTACAGACTGTATATACGTCCATCACATAAGACTGACTTCATGAGAACTGTAGCAACAAAAATATTTTATCCTATTTTATTGTAAAATAGGAAAATTTTAATGTTTTAATGATTTTATAACATTGAATTTTCAACGACTATTTATGAGAACTTGCATAAAGCCTATGTGAAACGAATTTAAATATATATAAAATTCCTATGTGAAACATCTTAATTATAAACTGTATTGCCAACAGCTTCATTTGAAATACTTGTGTTACTTAGCAAGGCATTGATCACAAGCTCCCTGAGGATGACACGACAATGACTAAACATGTATGTGTGTGATAATTTGTGAGATAACTGTGCATTTGTTGGTCATCGTACAAAATAAAAAAAAAATCGAACTTTACTTTTTTGCGTCTTAAACCTTATGGCCTGAAATTCGTCTACATGATACTTGAAACATTCAGTCCGTACCTAATAGAGAACACGTACATCTCCACTGCACAGATAACGGAGTTGCAGTAGAGGGAAATACGCTCTGCGTATTCACACGATGACATAAACCATCAATACGCTACGTGAGTGAAATGTAAAACTTCTCGTTATTACGCATAAAAACAGGCGACAGGCGACAGTCCGATTGACTTAATTCACATAATTTATATTCCCTAAATTTTCTGAAGACACGAATAAAACGTACTCATCTAGGAGCTGTCCTCGTTTCCCCACTGCTCTCCCTTTCGTTTATCTTGCGCCAACTGCTCTCTTTATAATGTCTGCACCATACATCACGAAAATGTGAGTGACATCTAATTCCCCTCACATGGGCCACAATCGTGTGCGCTTTGAGCCCTTCACTCTCCTCCCAATCCACCAGCAACTCTCCAGCTCAACTCCGTATTCCTTCACAGTTGCAATGCAATATACGGGATCCTCCTCTCATCACAGCACATTATACTGTGTAACGACCAGAAATCACATATAAATTTCATGCCTTATTTCTCCTTCAAACTTCGACTTTAAGCTGCTACTGCATCGCTGCTGTGCAAACTGAACGTACTGCGAGTCTAAACAGGCAACACACGCACGCACGCACGCATACACACGTATAATTCACGACTCAATCAAATAATAGAATATGAATTATGGTGTATTTTACATTTTGTAAGATTGTTGTCTTCTGGGATGTCACAGTGCGTTGCCTGGTGGAAGAGTACCCACGTCTTTAGTTCAGGCATCCCCGTTTTGTGTGTGTAACAATGAAGTAAAAGGGCAACGTAAGTCAAAACACAACTAGTTTATTGGTTAGGTGTAACTGAAACGACATGTTTCGGCCTACTCGAAGGCCATCATCAGGTTCTAAGAGACTAAATATTGCTTGTGTGTGGCGGATGTTGAGATCTCATCATAAGAGCTATAAATTATATATGAGACATAAACTGCGTGTGAGAAGGTAATTTATAGGCCTGATAATGAGATCTCAACATCCGCCACACACAAGCAATATTTAGTCTGTAATATGTTTTATTTTGGGTAATTCTCCGGCGTCTGAGTTCTAATAGCCGACGTTTCGGAACCCTCTACCAGTTCCATCTTCATAGGCAGGTGGATGAAGTACTTCATCCACCTGCCTATGAAGATGGAACTGACAGAGGGTTCCGAAACGTCGGCTATTAGAACTCAGACGCCGGGGAATTACCCAAAATAAAACATATTACATATAGAACACGGCGAAAGCTTAAAATCAAGAATATTTAGTCTCTTATAACTTTGTAAACCTGATGATGGCCTCAGAGTAGGCCGAAACATGTCGTTTCACCAACACCTAACCAATAAACTAGTTGTGTTTTGACTTACTTTGCTATTTTTTACTTCAGAGTGCCCACATTTCAGAGGTTCCTGCTCTCTTCACAACCAATTCACTTTCCATCTATACATACACCGGAAAATACCACCCTCCACAATCGTCGCCATTAACATCGGAATGCATGATATGTAGTGCTTTAAATGGGTTAAAGTAAGATTTAGTCAACTCAGACTTACGTTAACAGTACATCTATCACACACATGCATTTCTTTCCCGATGTTTTAAAGGCATTAAAGGTTTAAGTCAATCTTTATACACCGAAAATTAGAAGCATGATACCCGTGCCTTAAATCACAAATCCCATTGGTATGAATGTCTTTTAATCAACTTGCCCTCCTTAAGAACTCTTAAACTGCGTCCTTCTTAAGGAATACGAAAGAAATACCTCGAAAACAATACGGCATTTGTCACTTTGCGTTAAAAAACTTTTCATGCTTTGTTCAACATGATATTTTACCAACCGACCATGACTGCTCTGCAGTAATTTAAAATACAGGGCCCTTATTTAACCTGAACACCACAGTTAGTCCACAAAACAATATCTTTCAAGTGGCATTCAGTCACTGTACTTCTTTATCCACAAGCTGAAAAACCTTTTCTTGAAACTAATTTAAAATGACAAAATTAATTACTGAAATTACAGCAATTACTTTGCTTCCTTCCTACATAATGAGCATTAACATACATGCAAATATACAGTAGCTATCGACGATTCAAAACATGTGACGACGATGAAGCTGAATATTTTATGAACGGCAGTTTATTACAAGATGGCTTTACGACATTTTCAATATGTAGTCTCTTCTTCCCACTTTTTGTAAAAATGTGCGACCTCCATTTTCGGGGTGACCTAATTTTTTTCGGTAACATCCATCGTGAAACTCCGGAAACACAGAACAGTGTTTTACTTCAAACAAGTGAATGAAACGTCACTTGAAACAGCAACAAGACAGGCAACGTGCGTGTAACGTAATAACGAAGTGCTCTCGCGTAAACGATGATGTCGTGGAAAAGCCCTACGAATTACACACTCTGAGTGCGTGTCCGTAGCCCTATCCAACATGCAATGCGCATGCGCCGTATTATGTCACTTGTGGCCTGCCCGGCTCTTACCATATTTTTTCACATTATCTCATAAAAGGCACGATTTTCGGCTAAAAGTTATTGAAAATGAAATGCGTGTTTCATTTTCTCTATAACTTTTGTCTCAAATACCGTATATCTCATTCTAGGAAGAATTCGGCGAGATATCATAAATGTACTTATGTCTTCGGGGCGCGTGGTGTCGCAGTTGGATAAGGCACAACGCTACAAACCGGAAGGTCGTGGGTTCGATTCCGGATGGTGTCATTGGAATCTTTCATTGACATAACACTTCTTGCCGCACTTAAGGGTCAGGCGTCGACTCAGCTTCTAACAGAAATATTTCCTGGAGTGATAAAGGTGGCCGGTGGTGGGACTGACAACCCTACCACCTTCATGTGCCGACTGTCTTGCGATCAGGGAGCCTCAACCTCCTGGAAAACTCCCGGCCTGTCCAGGCCTGTACAGAGATTTCTTTACCTTTACATAAGTCTTCACGTAAATTAGCCGCTTATTCATGTCGGATTTTAATGAAAACTTGGATTTTCTCCACAGCTTTTCGAAAAATAATGAATTTTCAAATTCCATGAAAATCCATTCAGTGGGAGCAGCGCTGTTCCATACGGACGGACAGGCATGACGAAGCTAAGAGTCGCTTTTCACAATTTTGCGAAGGCTCCTAGAAATGGCGGTACAAAAACATATCGCCGTGGCACGGCACTCTTTCCCACAAATAACATGACATTAAGCTGTCATCGTAACGGATCGACTGATATTTACACTGCTCAGATCTTTGTAAATAAACAAAATCCCTGTAGGGAAACACGAAGCGAACATTTGTGGTACTGTATTATCTGATAGATTGAGGAAAACTTTCAGTACAGCCGGATGACGAGCCAGCGCAAATCATTTAAACATCTGGCGGCGTTACGTTAAACACACAACGACGGCATTTCTTAAAAGGGTGTGCCTTTTATATGTGAGTGTTTGTTGTGCTATTGCAGGTCCAAGTAAGTTACTGTCCAGATGTGCCTTACCAATACCAGAAACATAAAAATGAACTCCAAACAAATGTACGGTTGCGCGCATTCCTCATTTTTCGGCCGACTCTAAAGTACGTTACATCCTCCACGTTTATGGAGGTTACACCGAAGCCACTGAATAATGTACCATAAATCGAATCCCTCCACATTTCCCTCCAGCTCCCACACTGTCGTGTTTTCCTGAACTACCCTCCAGTCATCCAGGCATTTTTTTTCACATCAACACTCATACTGACTGACCATAGCTATAATGATGTCGCGGAAATAAGTGTCACAGATAATGGTAATAACTGTATTAATAAATATCCAACCAGATGCAACAGTATGCAGATATTTATTTACTGGAAAGTCACTCTACATGTTTCGGGTGTCACAGCACCCATCATCAGGAGTACTAAAAACTGTAACCGCAGCCTCCGGTACAGGTCACAATACTGGTACAGCGACTTCCCTCCAACTGCAGACCCGATCAGGCCACGTTGGAGGGAAGTAGCTACACGGATATTATGACCTGTGCCGGAGGCTTGGGTTACA
>Ga0123352_10016147_pt1 | contig 11891 bp, 3 predicted proteins | sample TergutLab28metaG_FD_89700 | JGI IMG/M metagenome (GOLD analysis project Ga0123352, IMG submission 89700) | Labiotermes labralis P1 segment gut microbial communities from Petit-Saut dam, French Guiana - Lab288 P1 | ecosystem: Host-associated > Arthropoda: Insects > Digestive system > Gut ...
AAAAAGGAATATAAATTGACACAGTAACAGAAATAAGAATATAAACTGGCACAGCCACGGAAAAAGGAATATAAATTGACACAGTAACGGAAATATTAATATAAACTGACACAGTAACGGAAACAGGAATATAAACCGACACAATAACGGAAATAAGAATATAAACTGCCACAGTCACGGAAAAAGGAATATAAATTGACACAGTAACGGAAATAGGAATATAGGCTACACTGTTTGTCAGTTGCACGTTGTACTACCTTTGAATCCGTAACGAAAATATTTACGCAGCAAATTCACTGACCAATATACGAAAAACATGACATAAAATAAAACAAAAACGTATTATCTCTCTCCTTCAATTTGGTATGATTCTCAATTAAGCTTAAATTACATTACATTAATGCAAAAAAAAAATTCGTTCATGCTAGGCTGTGAAACAAACAAGCTCGCTGTGCAGAACCAGGCTTTGTGGTCGACAGAAATATAGGTCGTTAAAAGTTATTCACCAAAACAATCAAGCCAAATGTGCGGTTCGTACGTCAAAAATCCTGCGTTTGTACACTCCGACTTACACCTTCCTTTGCCACATAGTCGATAACACGGTGAACTCGACATCAGAAATAACGAGAATACACTGCGACCGTGGGAAACTACTAAATAAGTTCTAACAACCTACGACAGCACGTTATTTGGCAGTGCGAGCGCGCGTAAAGTAATAACGCGAGTTACAACTGCAATAATACAATCTCTTTACACAACATTTAAACATACCTACATCTCTTCAGAACATTCCCCTTACGTATCGATATCCCGTTCAAGACGAAAATTCAACTGAACTGTAATTAACGATGAGTTCCCCACCGCGCAGCAAACTCTTCACTCCAGTTATAATAACCAACCAATTAATATCGCATATGTATAAGTAATCGCTGTCTGTTCTGAGGTGAATAACAATTACAGAAATACATTCAATGAACAGAACGCAGAGTTTTTTAAAATTAAACCTCGCGGCACAGAAACCAACCAGGGTTCTTCAAACGATTTAATTAACATTCAATGCATTAGCAAAAACAACACTCTCACTAATAAAATGCTGCACAATCCTTCCATGGATTTCCCTATTTCTGACCTTTACTCTTTCCATTGATAAACATACAAAAATTCATCTCTTTCAACATCAATTAACGATTAATAATTAACTATTACAACTACCAACGTAGCGTGCATCTCGAAGATATACACTAAATTACAACTTACTGTACTCAATAAAACTTCGTTTAGCACACCACTTATCTGCGCATTAATTCCAGTCATATTACCACTACTTGGGTATACAGGATACACAAGTAAGAACCAAACAAAAACAAGAGAAGACCAGTAATTCATCGCTAACCACTTTGCAAATGCTTTCCTGATACTGCCGATTAGTAGGCCGTAACAAACCTATTAAGAATCCAATGGCATCTCAAAACGGTTTCTTTTAACTGCGGAGAGAAAAGAAAGAGACGGGATTGGTATGTGGTGAGTACAATACAAGATCCTGAGTTCTATATTGTAATTACCTGCTACAAGCCCGAAGATCGCGGGTTCTATACCCGATTGTATCGTTGGAATTTTTTATTGACATAATCCTTCCGGCCACATTTTAGCCTCTAACAGAAATGTGTACCAGGAATATTTCCTGGGGGGTAAAGGCGCCCGGTGCGTAGGGGCGACAACCTTACCAACTTCATGTGCCGAATGTCTTGAAATCTGAGAGACTCAACCTCCTGTAACCCTGAGGGCCTGTCCTGGCCTGTACAGAGACTGTTTTACCGTTTATATCCGTGAAATAGGTGCATCTGCAACCTGTGTAGAACTAATTTGAATTTTGTCGTGATAGCTCCGGTTTTGTAAAGCAAAACCAAGACTTTCCGATAGACCTCTGCTTCCCGGTATCAGTGATAAAATTGAGACATCACAGCAGTAATTATACAAAAAAAATATTCTCGTAAGATACAACGTTGTCCAGAAAAGTTACATGCCACCAAACTGAGCTTTCTTTAACAAATACATCAGACATTCACGTTAAGCTCTTGTTCAAGTGGCTGCAAACTGAATGGAAATTAACACAGACGAGACACGCAGGTTACGTCTTACAGGAATGTAAAACATGGCCACCTTCCGGTGCGACAAGAAGTCATAACGTTCGTTTACTAAACGACGCTCTGTCAACCGCATTTGTTATACAGCATCGAATCAGATATTTCTTCTTTAAGAACAAGATGAAAGAAGACAGGCAATGTACGTATAACGTAACACCGAGGCGCCTTCCTGAAGCATTACGTATTCTGAGGATTGTGTTTACAGATTTAGGTATCCAGCATGCAATGCGCATGCGCCATATTGTCATCCGTGGCCCCTCCGGCTCTACAGTGTTTTCCCACATTATCTCATAAACGGCACGATTTTCGAAGAAATGTTACTTAATATAAAAATGTGTGTTTTGATTTTCTCCATGACTTTTGTCTGAAACATTTCTGATTCTAAGAATTCAGCGAGATACGATAAAAAATGTGTGTTGGACTGCATGCAAAGTACCCGCTATTCTTGTCAGATTTTAGTGAAAGTTGAATTTTTCGACATATTTTCGAAAAATACTCGAACATTAATTTTAATTAAAATTCGTCCAGTGGGAGCTGAGCTGCTCTACGCGGACTGACGGGAAAGTGGGCAGACATGACGAAGCTAATAGCCGCTTTTCGCAATTTTGCGAATGCGCCTAAATTGTTCAAATCAAGAGACCACAACTGCCTGTAAAAAAAAGAATTAATATAATGGCCAGTCCCTTTAAAGCAAAATGATCACTACACGAAGGACCGACCACCAGCGTTAACATTCTACAACTCTGCATTTTTCCCTCAGTATATTAATTCGTTTCGTACGATGCTTATAACAAGCTACAATTATTGCCACTTAAAACCATAACCTGACTGGTCTGTACAACAGAAGACATACGTAGGAGCTGAATTTTTAAGCATCATCTACACAAATGTCATGTTTAAACCGATATTGCAAATGCATTTCATCACAGCGAAGGAGGACAGCTGATGATTACACAGTGTTCCAAATAGCCACAGTACTGAAAAAAGAACTGCCCCTTTAACAGGCACCTCGCCACGCAGGTATAGCATCTATACCTCATTAAATGAAGCAGAACTGTCGGATTTACGCTTCAATCGCCTTTATCCTAAGGGGAAATAGTGCCTGTGCCAAGTATATTAAAAGGCTGAGTGACCTGCAGGCCCACACGGACGAAGAGTCGAACAGAAAAATTCCCTACCCTTTGTCGAGGACAAAACGCCTGTAGACACACACACTTCAGTGGCAGAGCTATCCCACCGTCGTGCGACAATAATTAAATCAATTAGTAGTGTCTTGCTGTTCCTGACATTCTACAAACGATCAGACCACTGCGCTCTTGCAGGCAGGCACGCTCAATGAAATGCTTAATAATGAATGCATCCTGTCACGTTGTGTGACAGAAGATCTTTGGGTAACCATAACTAACACTGGTCTTTACTGCACTCCCAAACGCCAAAATCGAGATGTAAGCACCGATCTAATCACAGTCCGATACTGCATGTGAAACGACAAGGAACAGAAACATGCGTTCGTATACCAGTGTAACTGCAGTTTACTCACCTGACACAGACATGGATCGATTATAAAAGTCTCATAAGACAAGTTACATTCCAGCGAAACGGCAATGAAAGGGAAATGTATAAATCGAAAGCCCAGAGTTAGGAAACATAAGCAGAGAATAACGCTTATGGCGCTAACGCTATGTTACAGTACCAAGATTTTAAAATCGTGACCACTGAAAAGAAAAAGATGCTTTTGGAAAGTTCCTTTCATGTTTAACGCAACAAATACAGCAAGTTTTCTCATTATCTTAGCAGCTGATTTACAGCTCTTCGTAAACGGCGAGATATAACAATTCTTGTACCTATCTCGTAAACGGCGAGATTCACAACCATTCACACCCATCTGTTATGTTTATATCATCAACTTGTCCTTCGACAGGGCACAAAGGGCCCGTCTATTAAGGCCGAGGTGCATCGGTGCTGCGAGGCCCCGAATCCAGTTGCTAATCTGTCTGTCCTTCGACTCCGGCTCATCCAGGGATGCTGATAAGTCCATAGCCCGACCAGGAAGGAAACAAGCTAATGTTTCTGTCAAAGTGGCGTAATTTCCTTCGGCGCCTTGCCTTGCAAAAAAAAACTTGAGGAGAGCTCGCGTCTCGATGGTGTTGAAATCGCGCGCGTCCCTGACATGCTTCCGAGTTTGTTTCCTTCCTGGTCGGGCTAAGGACTCATCAGCACCCCGGTACTACACACAGAACACTGTCTTAACAATAAAGATCCATCGCGACGCGGTAAAGGTACGTTGTCTTTGTGTGAAGTGTTAATGTTGTCAGTTTTTCCTCACAATCGCAAAGTGTCTACGAATAGTAAAAAAATTTCCAAACATAATTTCACGAAAAATCCGTCCAGCGGAAGTCGCGCCGTACCTTGACAGACGGGCGGTCAAACGGCTGGACAAACACGACGACATGACTAATATTCGCTTTACGCAACTGCTTTGCCACCGCGCCTCTAAACGGGCCAAAGCACCCCTGAAGTAACAGTAAGTTACAGGCAACACGCAGCATATCGGACATCAGCTGCTGGTCAGAGCGATATAAAGAGGTCGAACAACGCCTTCGATGGTACACAAAATGAGTTATGCTCTTATGCTAACATAACCTTTCTTCAGAATCGTTCACCTTTGATTAATGTTGAACGAGATATGCATTAAACGTGTACGTAGTTGTTGGTAGTAGTAAAGACGGACAACGAATGACGATGACGAATCATTAACCTTTTAAAGACCAGCGGTTTCTTTACGTACCACCAAGTTTAACATTCAACAATTCTACGTTCTGCCGACACAGTCTATTCATGTGTTTTGTACGGATATCAGAACAGAGAGCGACTTTTGCTTTATACATCATTAAGTGATTGGCTTTAATAACCGTGGTGGAAAGTGTTTACTGCGAGGTACAGACAGATTCTTTATATACAGCAGATTACGTTTAGTCTTTAAAAGTTTAACATGCTATCACAATCTGCCAAAAGACTCCCGGCTATCTAATAACGTAACGAATAAAATACACAAAACTACATTTTCCTCCCGTTCCGAATAGGTATGAAACTTGGTGTTTTATAGTGAGAGAATAACACAGATTTACAGTGATAAAAAAAAATTCTGATTATAAATATTTGGATCTGAGAGGGCGGCAGTAATAGAAGGATGGAAGAAGCCGCATAATGAGGTGGTTCATAATTTATAATTTTCACAAAATATTATTAGAGTGATAAAATCACGGATGATGAGATGGACGGGGAGTTGGTATCCATGGAAGATGAGTTCATATTGGATTTTGGAGGAAAAACCTGAAGGAAACAGGCCGCTGGGGAAGACCCAGGCATAAATGGGAGGACAATATTAGACCCGATCTTAAGAAATGGAATGAGAGTGTGTGGATTGGACCCATCCGCCTCAGGATAAGGACAAGTGACGGGCTGTCGTAAACAATGCAAGAAACTTCAAAGTTCCGTAAGACATACGGAACTTCCTGATCAGTTGAATAACTACTAGCTCGCCAACGATTCTGCTCCACTGTCAGTCAGATGAAATATTTAAAAGGAACATCCATGCCAGAAAAACGCACCTTTGGAACACCAGTCGCACCCGTCATCGCATGAGCTAGGCTAAGCGGCTCAGTGGTTAATGGTGGGAAAGCACATCTTTAAAAGAAGGGCATAAACAAGAAACTGGATAAACGCGAAGATGACGGTGAAAATGTTGAACAGGCTTATGCATGCATGGAAAAAAGGGGAATTCCAACAGTACACGTAAATTAGCTTACCTTCACACCACCTGGCTTGTTTTGCCACTTCAAAACATCTCCTTACTATGCAGAAAGGTCAACACATGGCTTTTAAAGGAGCCATGTTTAAGACACAGCTATCGCCCGTTTCTTAAGTTACTGGACGGAGGTAAGTGATCACGGGAGAGCCCATGAGACCACACAGAAGCCTGTATATGCCGCCAGTTTCGTTATTGTATGTCCTTGCTTTGTGAGTTCCATCAACAAGCCGTCAGGAGTTCATACTACGCAGCGTAAAACTGTCGGATGATTAGGTCTACTGATTAATGAAATGGCTATCGTGTGGGAAGAAGCAATGGTGGCCTAATACTAGGCATTGTTCCGGTATTTGCCTTGAGGGGCCTGATACAACCACGAAAAACCTCAGAATTGCAGACATAAGGGCCAACATTCGTATCATGGGCCTGCCGAGTATGAAGTACGATTGCCATCCAATGGACTGAAACATCCGGAGTATGTCTTCAATTAAATTATTTATTTATTAACTTACTGCTTTATTTATTATTTATTTATAATTTTATTTATTTATTTATTTATTTATTTGCTCGATTGCGGTTCGTTCTTTACATGAATCCACTTCCGTCCCGGATTTTCGGGGACAGGCCCCTACATAATATTTACGTCCCGGACTAATTTCGTCCCAGATTTTGTCCGCGTCTTGTTATTTTTCCGACTTTGTTACGTCTTTCTGACAATATTCTTTAGAAGTGAGAGACTCTTGGATCCTGCTAGGGGCCTTTCCGACAATGAGATAGTAATAGCTCTGCGCACGGAACAGTAAACAGCAAAGATTTACGATACAAACAAACATGACTGTAACACGCGTACCATTTTGACTGTTACTTCAACGCTGTCCCCGTGCCCGAACAGGCCATGAAAAGATGGCCACTTTAATGCAAAGACAATTTCCTGTGGAGCAAAAATTCCTTAAATACACCACCATTTAGACTGGTCTACCTTCCCACTTCCTCCTCCTCCTCCTTCACCACCACCACCACCACCACCACCACTACTACTACTTCTACTACTACTACTACTACCGCACTACTAGTGCACTACTACTACTACTACTACAACAACTACTGCACTACTACAATCTTTCCTTCTCTACAATAATTTTCTTAGTTTAAGATTCTATTAATCGGCAGCCTTCAATAAAGTCTGTGTTTTATTGACTTCATTTTACCACTTGCATATAATTTAAATAAATGTTTTTTAAACAAATTTAAATCTCCATTGCATCTGTACAGTTTGGTACTCATTATACGCTACTCTATCGTTAATACTGAAAAACATACCGCACAAAAGTTCTCATCTCCCGTTCTTCCCCTCTGAACATCGCGTCTTTTATGCGGCATGCTTAGCTTCGCGAAGCCCAATCACCCTTATTCTGCAGTATTACGTATAACCCTCAGAAAGTGTACACTTTACGCACAGAATGTGTGTGTAGATACGTTTTGCATTCCTCACAATGCACGCGGATTTATTCCCTGTACCACGGGTCATCAACCTACAGATCGCACTGCAGGTTCATCCGGCTCACTGGTCAAACACTGAAGAAAGGAAAACAAAGAGATGTTTCAACCTCGTCTTCTTCTTGCTGCGTCGATACGAATTAGCATCTTTCATGAAGACATTCAAAGGCAGCTTTTCAAGATATTTTACTCGCTAACATCACGGGAAACAAAGGAACCTACATTTGATACAAGAAGCGCATACTCCATGCCCCATATAATGGATCTTATACATTTCAGTGTCATTAAACGTAATATTAAAAAAAACCTTTATGATCATCTTGTTGTCACTGTGCAGCTGGAGACGAGACTTCGCATGACTCACAACTTATTCACTTTTATGTAAAGCAGTTGCAGTTTAATGGTATCAAAAGCTTTCAGAGATTTCTTAATATAAAGGGCGAATGGAGCCATGGTACAACTGCCCGATGTTGCTGCCTTCAGTTAACAGCATCAGTAGCACGCGCATCTGACGCGAAATCTTACACCCAATATTTCTGTTCCTTTCCACTGTTGCAGCTACAGCAAGAACCTGCCCTTTGCTTCCTCAAAATCCTTCTGCACATTAGCAACTTAGAATCCTGTTAATTGCACGACGCAGCTGCAGGTAGTGAGTCAACAAAGATTCAGAGCAAACTTACAGTTCAATTACTTCCGCATAAAAGTTACTCACACATCAAAGCTACTGAATCAGATGACAAAAGTTTCTATTCCCACGTGTTGTGCCGTGTGTTTAGTGTTAAAAATACGGAGACAACGGTTATAGTTTTAGTGTTTTACGGAGGTGAAGCTATACTGAACCACCGTTAGGCGCGTTGGCAAAATTGCGAAAAGCGACTATTAGATTCGTCATACCTGGCTGTCCACCTGTCCATCCGCATGGAAATCGGCTCTCACTGGACGGATTTCTATTAAATTTGTTATATGAGTATTTTTCAAGAATCAATTGAGAACATTTAACTTTCATTAAAATCTGACAAGAATAGCAGGTACTTTACACGAGGACGTATTTACATTTATAATACTATCTCGATGAATTCTTCTTAGAACGAGAAATGTTCCAGACAGAAGTTGTAGGGAAAATCAAAACACACATTTTATGTTCAACATCTTTTTTTTTTTAATCGTACCATTTATGAGATACTGCGGAAAAATATTGTACAGCCGGACAGGCCACAGATGACAATATGGCGCATGCGCATTGCATGCTCGATACCTAAGACAAAACAAACACACACACACACACACACACAGAATACGTAATACTTATCGTTTTGCCACTGCAACAATGGTTACACGAACGCGCCTCAATGTTACGTCACACGTACATTGCCTGTATTGTTGTATACTTTAAACAAACGTGGACGACAACACACGTGGATCTATTAGCAGAGGCACAACAGGTACATTACTATTCCTGGAAATTCGAAGATGCATTTACCACACCTACAATGGAAATGACTGTTACAATCACTTCCCACTCAAACGTTTCAATGTGCTTTCGTCGTCACTCTGTAGATATCAGGCACGTTAGCCAAGTCGCGAAAAGTGCCTATCAGCTTCCTCATGTCAGTCCGTCGTTCCGCCATGTATAAATTCGGCTCCCACTAAATACATATTTGCGAAATTTTATATTAGGTACTTCTAGTAAAATATGCAGAGAAAATTCGAGTCTGGTTCAAATCAGACAAAAACATTGGGCATTTTACACGAAAATATAAGTAAGTTTCATGCTGACGGGGACACTTGTACATTAACAATGCGTCAGACAGCTCACTGTTGCGTTTCCTAGGCAAGACTGGTAACATTCGTCTGTGTTCCTGACTGTAAGCAGCAAAAATATTCAACAACTGGTAGTATAGTTTGCATATCCCACTTTCCCGACAGCTGAAAGTTGATAAATCAAGGTGTAGAGCTTAAATTAGCCACAATCTTACATTATGCGTACAGTGACAACTCTGCAGGACCTAGCGGCGATATTTCCAACTTCGAATATACCTTCGTATTATTACAGATAGTCTCCCCAAACAAAATATATCAAATGGTCTCTCTTAACAATAAAGATCATGGTGTTCTCTGTGAGGTACGAAGTGAATATTCATAATGTGTAAATCTGATGTGTATTGGGCCGTGCATCGTTGTGATAACTGAAGAATAAGAACCAACTAGATGCTACTTCTTGTTTTATTATACTTATGATAGGCTCAACATGTTTCGGGCACTGCTATGCCCATCATTAGGAGCTCACGACTATAGTGCTGATTACCACATGGGGCGTCCGGTTCTTGGGTTGCTGTTGGTTGGAAGTTAGGTACAGGCGGGTTGGATGAGTGTCCGGGCTTCAGACTATGGCAAGTGCCATAGCCTTAATTTAAAATGCCAGTTACATATTTACTCCCAGATAAATCAGTCTGTACATGTAAAGTGTTTCTGGGTTCTCCGAGCAGCCGAAGATGTGCGCTGAACATAGTCGAACGAGTGGAACAAGTGTTAGCGTTACGAATGATTCACAAATGTTTGATCAGTAACAGAATCTTTAACTTCACTAAACTTTCCTTTTGAATTTCACGCCTAAATTCAAGTATTCATCGCGGAATCTTCCGGCAATGTCTCGAAAAACGCCAATCAAGGTAGGAAAAGTACGACAGTTCGATGTGACACCACGGCACGTTCGGATCTCTGATCTCCTTCAGGCACTACAGCGACACGATGGCTTGTAATAGATGAGGTGGACGTCTGTCCACAGGGAACTGAAAAGCTTGTACCACGTTATGACGAATGCCTAGCCTGAGGCGGCGGGAACTATATGGTAAATCAGAGGGATTTCAATACAATTATACTTGAAATATTCTTTTTACAAAGGAAAATAACCCCCCTCCCAAAAAAAACACACATATACACGCACGCACGCACACACGCGCACACACACACATAAACAGTAAACTTATTTTGTAACCGACCCGCGTACAATTCTGTTACGTCCACAACGATATGAAGAACATGAAGTTTTACAACGTTGACATTTTTGTGCAAGTTCAGCTACCCGAACCTTATTTGCGTTTCAACTCCACACAAATAAAACATTTCAAAGGGATCAAAATCCGTCGAGGAGTTCGTACTTTAAACACGCGTCTATATATCAGCGCGATCGCCCGTTCTAGCAAGTTGGGCCAATCAGTCACAGCCAAGACTTGCCCGTGCACTCGTATTTATCCATCACACAGCACATTAAAACGTGCTGAACCAGGTCCATGAAATGCTACTTGAAAGGGTATTTATTCGCAAAGCTCAGAAAAGCGTCCATCAGTAAATCGGGGCTGCAACTTCCCTTCCAGGTAACAGAAACTTCGTGAAGTCTTATTAAAAATTCACCGCACTGAAGCAAAGTTTGGTGAACTTCATGGGGACAAAGTTGTAAGTCTCTATATAATGCATGCAGTCCAATTAAACTGCGAAAAAGTGGATTTTAGTAAAAATAATATTTCTCTTGCCTACAAAACTGCACTCTGACAAAATTGACTTGCCCTAGTAGTAAAGCTCTCGGCATCTACACACATAATAATGTGATGTTAAGAAAAATAACGTTACCAACTGGTCCAAGTAACGTAAAAAATAGTTGAAATGAACTGTAAGGAGGATGAATTGAAACCCCATTAAAGTCAGCACCGCGCAAAGGGCTTTCTGACACAATGCATAATAAAGTCAAATACAGCAATGGGCCCTGTTATTATTATTATTCACCGACGACCTAATTCGCTCCTGGAAGTCGATCGCAAAGCGAGCCGTCTGTAAGTCAAGCCCCTATGTGTAAAAAAAAAACCCTAATGATAAAAGCGGGGTTTTATTCCTCAAAACTCACATTCCACCACGCGAGAGAGAACATGTACGTATAATGTAACATCGAGGCGCTTTCGGATCTTCGCATCCTGCACACTTCTCCGATGTTTATAACATTTAATCTATTGTAGATCATTTTTAGGTGCGTTCGCAAAATTGCGAAAAGCGACCATAACCTTCGTCATGTCTCACCATTTGTCTGTCTGTCCATCCGCAAGGAACAACGCTGCTCCAACTGAACGGATTTTCATGAAATTTTGTTATTCTAAGTATTTTTCTAAAGTCTATCGAGAAAATTCAAGTTTCATCACATTCTAACAAGAATAACGGGTATTTTACATGAAGACCAATATACATTTTTTATAATATCTCGCTCAATGTCTTTATCGTTGCAACGTGCATTCTGTAGTTTATTTAATTAATACACCAACAAATGCACATACATTCACAGTGAAACACTTAAAACGCTCCTACATGTTTCGATCATACGATCATCCTCAGGGAGCATACTTTGTTCCTTACTAAAGTTACAGTTTAAAAACACTCAGTGATTTACTTCGTTATTT
>Ga0123352_10016148_pt1 | contig 11890 bp, 9 predicted proteins | sample TergutLab28metaG_FD_89700 | JGI IMG/M metagenome (GOLD analysis project Ga0123352, IMG submission 89700) | Labiotermes labralis P1 segment gut microbial communities from Petit-Saut dam, French Guiana - Lab288 P1 | ecosystem: Host-associated > Arthropoda: Insects > Digestive system > Gut ...
ATACACCATGTTTAAAATATTCGGTACCTATATTTGTTGAATAAATATATAAAATGCAACTTTGGAGGTTAGCGGTGCGGTACGTCAACTATAGTTGACGTTAGGCGTCTAAAGGTTAAATTAAAGAGTGTTGCTCAAAAGATAACCGCGCACAAGGGAAGGCTGATAACAGGAAGAACATGAAAGAAACAACAACGCCCATAACGTCGCGTATTCTTCAAATATTTATAGCAGATGCACTGCAGTGTTCGTTGGTATGGTGAAACAGCTGCTGGCACAGACCTTGCTAGAAAGACGACGTTCGTAGTTATTGGCCTGCATTGTTTGACGTCCCTCCAATTATGCATTGTCTGAGTTCGTCCTCTTTAAATTTTCTGTTTTTACCATGGCGCAACAGCCCCTAGTGGGCTATGACCTCCTCACTGTCGTGGCTTCACGATCACATTCAGACACACCACACTGGGTAGGACTCCTCCGGACGAGTGATCAGCCCGACGCAGAGACCTCTACCTGACAACGCACAACACCGACAAGAGACATTCATCCCCTCGGCGGAATTCGAACCCACAATCCCAGCAAGCGAGCGTCCGCAGACTCACGCCTTAGACCGCTCGGCCACTGGGATCGGCACAGAAATATTATACTGTTCTGAAATAGATGTTCCATTCGTAAAATTTTGGGCTTCATGGCAATCAAGTTACATCAGGAGTGGTCCATCGTTGAACACAAAACCAGAGAAAGAGAGTGTGCGTGTGCGCTAGTGTTTGTTTATTTGTTTGTTTGTTCGTTTGACCTTAGCAGTTCTTGAAACAAATGAGGGAGTTTTACAAAATCGGCTCCTTTAAAGTTTGGTTTACTTAATAATCAGAGACTTCTAATTGCAGCAACTGGAGCTTTGGAGGAAGCCACATTCTATCAGTCTAAAGTGCTTTTTTGTGAATAAAACCCATATTCTCGAAATATGCGTACGTTTTGCTGAATATTTTCACGAAAAACAACTGAAAATACGATGAATATTTGCGTCTTATAGGCTTTCTTCGTGAATTACAAACTTTACAATCCAGGCATGAAATCTTGTAAGGACCTAAATCATAAAGGGTTATTCATAATTCCCTGACGCATTTCACAAAATCTGTCCACTTCAATGGCGGAAAGGATTGTAATATGCGACCTACAGATGGAAAGAAAAACTTTGAAAGTTTTTTTTGTACCTCATAAATGCTGTATGTTTCCGCCCTTTGTAACACAACAGCCGTCACACGGATGTCCATTTCCGCCCATACACGCTGCAGCATGTCGCGATTGATTTCTGGAATGGCAGCGATATCTCATCTTCGCAGCTGAGGCAGGTCCTGTGGTAGAGGCGGTAGCAAGGCCGAGTCTTTAACATATCCCCATAAGAAAACGAGGACGAATCATGGCTGCCATCTCAGAAACCGGAAATGAATGCTCGCCTTGATGTCTGCCGTGTTACAAAGGGCGGACACATAGAACACTTATTTTTTCTTTTGACGCGATAGCCCCGCTGTGGGCCAGGGCCTACTCATTCACGAGGTTTCTAGATCACACACAGCGACGCACCACAGTCGGTAGGACTCCTCTGGACGAGTGATCAGCTCGTCGCAGAGACCTGTACCTGACAACACACAACGCTTACTAGAGACAGACATGCATGCCCCCGGTGGGATTCGAACCCGCAGCCTCAGCGGGCATGCGGCCGCAGACCTACGCCTTAGATCCCGTGGCCATTGGGACCGGCGTAAAACACTTATGGGGTATATAGAAATTGGTGTTTCTCTTTCCATCTGTTGGTCGCCTGTTACAGCCCTTTTCGCCATTCAAGGGTACCAATTTTGTGAACTGTGTCGGGGAATTGTGAATTACTCCGTACAGATTTTTATGTACCTACATATGACAAGTAAGTACTTAGATGCTAAAAATTACAAAGATAAAAGAAATTCAGTTTACGACTCCCAGCTTTCACATACGACAGTCTACTATCCTGCCTGTATATTATTCACAGAAATAGGAGACTGAGATGGATAAATTATTCATCTACGAGTATATTTCCTGCCGGGGCACGCGATGGCGTAGTTGGTTGAAGAGCTGCGCTACAAGTCGCAAAGTTCAATTCCCATTGGAGTCCTTGGATTTTTGTTATTGACTTAATCCTTCCGGCCCTGGTGTGGCCCTTGGGTCGACTCAGCCTCTAACAGAAATGAGTATCAGGGTATTTCCTGCGGGATAGAGGCTGCCGGTGCCGACAACCTTACCACTTCCATGTGCCCATTGTCTAGAAACTGTGGGAGCCTCAACCTCCTTAAGCTCTAATTCCTGCTACTTCTTTAGCAACGTGGAATTTATGAACGTGAGTAAAGTTGCCCTGTGCGCATCACCTTTACAGGAGACTGAAGATACAGCTCAAGTATTCGTAAGCTCTACAGTAGAGGAAAAAAACTGTTCAGATCTACCCCCGGGAGAAGCGCTCCGCCTTCCTCCGGTACCCATTGAGTATGAGGCAGAGCAGGTCCCAGAGCCGGGCTGAATTTTCGTAAATCCCTTCCAGAGTTACTGTTTGAATATTAGGCTCTTATCCGATAAATCACGTGATTAATTTTCTTAATTGTTTTTTTCTCCACCACCCCTCTTGTTCTTAAGTTTTAAATAGTTGATTCTGTATTAATTAAGGTATATTGAGAATATGATTTAGAAGTCACACTTAAAACGTTACGAAAGGGATATTGTATTCAAACAGTACGTCTGTGTTTATATTTGGCGTGTGTAATTATCAGTAAAAACTTATCTGTCCTGCCATCTGTTGATTTTTGTTAGCAATTTTCAGCATTCCATGAAGCTTATATATAAGTTATTATGAAAATTTAACACAAAAGAAGTAGGCCGGGTAGCTCAGTCGGTATAGCGACTGACTACGGGCTGGACGGTCCGGGATCGAATCCCGATGGGGACGACATTTTCCGCCCGTCCAGACCGGCCCTGGGGCCCACCCAGCCTCCTGTAAAATGGATACCGGGTCTTTCCCGGGGTTAGAGGCGGCCGGGGAGTGGGGCTGACCCCCCACCTCCATTTACTGCCGAGGTTCTAGAAAGAGTAGAGCTATAACTCTACTCGCCCTAAGGGCCTTCGTGGCCTGCAAAAAGAGTGAAACCTTTCTGTCTTTTATGTCTTTCTGCATAAAATAACCCCTAGCCAAAGTGGCAATAAAGAATGAGATAACGTGGTTATATTTTTGGTATCTGCTTAATTTATTGCATTGTCGTATACTAAAGTATAAATAAAAGGGAGAACTTGGTAGCCTACATAAACTTATCAAAACGGTTACAATTTGAGGTGTAATAGTTTTACTAGGCTTAAACAGTATCGATGTTATTACTCAGAATTTTTTAGTAGTTTGTTGATCACTAATTACCAATCAACGCTGCGTAAATTCACAGAAAAATGAAAACCTCAAGTACCCCGAGGGGGAACCCCGAAATCTCACTATTTTTTCCCCCAATATGAGCGAAAGATTTTAGGCTTGTACTTGTAACACAAGGGACCACGGTAGCACAGTGGTTAAGGCGCTGTGCTACAATTCGGAAGGTCGCTGGTTCGATCCCAGCTGGTGTCAGTGGATTTTTCATTGACATAAAATCCTTCTGATCGCACTATGGTCCTGGGGTCGACTCAGACTCTAACAGAAATGAGTACCAGGAGTATTTCCTGGGGGTAAAGACGGCCGGTGCGTAAGGCTGACAACCTACCACCATCCTGTGCCGTTTTCACGAAATCTGGGAACCTTAACTTCCTGGAACCCTCTGGGCCTGTCCAGGCCTGTAATGGGACTGCTTTTACTTGTAACACAAGGAAGGATATACATGCATGGACACTACGCTTTGTAAGAGGGAAGACTGAAGGTTTTATGCAACGGGGTTGTACCTTAAATAATGAGCAGCTATATGTATACAGTCCTTAAACGGAACGGGTAAGTGAACTTGTTTGTTTGTTAATTTTTTTCTGGCATGTCCGTCCCCATGCTCTTCATGTCTTCAACATTTGTAGCCCTGAAGATGGCTGTGGTCTTGAGTCGAAATATGCAGAACCAATTGTGCAGTCGGAGAAATATTTGTGTATGTAAGACAGTTTCACGGAAAATGAACAGTATAAAATACCAGTATGGATCCTTACCACTTCAGCAGGCTTGGTTCAACGCGGCGTTGAAATTTACTTGCAACACTTTCGAAATATTTGTAGGCTGTATTCAGAGTAGGGTATTTTTATCTCCCACAAGAATGGCAGCACGGATCTATGGCATATCTGTCTGCTTCGCAGAGATTCCTGCAATCTCAGCGAGCGATGGAGTCGACCCTTGCGAGAAAAGAGATGTCATCACTTCCAGAAACACAGCGAACACACACACACACACACACACAAAGGATCCAAATCTCTACCTATACCAGATCCGAACACGAAGGGAACAGTGAATTGTCCATCCACGTCCTCGCTGTCTCACGTTCGTGCCATAACACGCCTTGAACTCAAGTCGTGAAGTCAAACTACCTCAAAAGTATTCTCGTCACACAGTTAATCTCTACCATTAAACCCTACTTTCTGCGGTACGTACAAGAGTTAAGTTTAAGCGTGATCATCGTGGGTAGTGAATGTTGCTTTTCAAACCAAAAGCGTGGATTGTAATTCAGCCCTTTCTGTGGCACACGTGCCACCGATAGAGGTGCGTCTGGGGCTTATACGTAAGTTTTTCAGTTAGTATCACTGTGGGTAGTGATTTGATAACATGAAAAACATTTACATTTATTTCTGATTAATGTACATGAGACGGTGTGTTAGTGTTGCACATGAGTAACAAAGCATCGGAGATCCAAGTCTTCTGGGACGTTTCACCGTGTCGGCGGATAAACAGTTACCGAATTTGTAGAGGATCATATTGTCTTCTTTTTCAGGATGAATAATTTCCATTTTGGGCTGGTTGACCCTGAAGAATTGAGGCATTATATCCTCCGAAAAGTCAGTTGCCATTTTCCAATCTACAAGACGTAACATTCCAAAATATTTAAATCTTCAGCAACACAGCTGTGTGAACCTCAGATCTGAAAGAAAATGCCGTGGGCCTATTGTCGTGATATTTCTAGGGTCTTTACCAACAGCCAGTTCTACCGAGTGTCGCGGTAGGTTAGTTATTGCTCCTGTTTTGGGTTTGGAGGTCTTAGGCTCAAATGTGGGTGTGAAAGGTAGCTATTATGCTTGAGTTTCTTCTTGGCCTTTCTCCAGTCAAATTTTAGAATAATAAATTAAGCTACAACAGCTTCGTTACATGTAATTTGTAATTAATTGTACACTAATAACGTTTCTTTCGATAATGTGTAATCTTAGAAATGAAAACATCTTTGGTTGAAGTAAGAACGAACAAAATATTGGGAGCTACTGTTAACCTGGAGAAGGAATGTCGTCATTAGGATCCGAAACATGAACGAACACCCACCTTAATGGACTTACTGGTTAATACCAGTTTAAACAGTTGACTGTACGATTCATTTTATGTAGCTTGTGTGTAGTAACATGTGCATTTCTACCATCTTTTGCAGTTTATATGCGAATTTACATATCCTCATTATTAAACACGATGAACTAAAGACATGCGGAGGAGTGGCGGTAACAAGAAAACTGAGCGCCTTGAACTGGATTCGGATTTGAATTTACAAAAAGCGAATTATCAGGTTTCTGAATTCAAAGTTGCCTAACGCCAAACGCACGTAGAACGAAATTCGGTGAAAGCACGTCACCTGGCTCAGAATCTCCAAACTTCCGATGTACCAGAAATTTCCTGATTACTCCTACGCGTTACTATTCCGGACTTATACAGAGCCACGGAATTCCCAGAATGTGATGGGCTTCATCAAGAATTTCATACACATGACACATTCAATAAGATAATGTTCCACAAACTTCCAGAACTTTCATTTGTCAGCGCCTGCTATGGGCCAGAATATACAATAGACTTCAATAATCCTGAAATTATTTGACTTTATATAGGAAGGTGAAGTACGTTACAAGGGATGGCAAATGAAACGCTATTCTCAGTTGCCTAGTATTGTAATTTGGCGTAATAAAATAAACATTTCGTGAAGAGTGTATATGGAATTAATCTACAGACAGAAAGACAGTTAAGTGCAAAAGATATAAGGAAATAAAGTGAGATTAAAAAAGCAAATCCGCGCGCCAGATTCCACATTGTGGAGCTAGCCTTCCTTCAGCTGATCAAGATGTCACCTGCTTTTCATTAATCGAAGTTTCATTACCGCGCTCTCGAGAGCTTTTTAGCGATCGCTATTCTGAATCACATAAATTCCGTGTAATTCTTCTTATCCTATTTTTTTAAAAGTCTATTTCAATAATAAAATCCTTTCTAGATGTATTACCCGCTAGCGATCTTTTCCATACGTTCTACCATTCCGGCTACAATTAATGCATTGTGTGTTGGAACAAAGACATAATACGTAACAAAGTGTTAAATGTTGTGTCTACGTTAGTCAAAACAGAAAGGTCAACAGAGACGCTGAAATGACCAAAGGATATGCTTGTCGACCGGCTCTACCGGTACAGAGGATATTAAATACGCCCGTGAAGCCAGCGTTTCAAATTAATCACGGTCATGTCACCGTCGACTGTTTGCAGCAAGCATTTGTCTCGACACCACTATTAGACGCTGCTGTCAGAATACAGGTCACCCAGACTGTCGTTCTGAGAACAAAGTGTTTCACTATGACAGAAGTTGGTGGAACAGTTTCTAGATTCATGTGTTGTATTTCGGTGACAATTCGAATTGTTGTATTAGAGGACTGACAGTGAAATAAATTATATACGGTACTTAACTTTCCACACCACGGAGAACGCAGGCGAAATATATTAGATGGAATAATCAGTTAAATTTCTTTAGGGAAATATTTGGCATTTATATTGTTAATATTAGTAAACGTATAAATACGCTGTTTAAGTAGGTTTTACCCTGTCAGTATCATTGCAACATTGCTCAGTACTCGTATTCATTCATCTAAAATTGACGCTATATATTCTTAGAGGGTGATAGAATCGCCAAATAAAATACTTCTCTCTCACGCCCTTTGCAATGAAATTCAAGCTTCTTAATGCCACAGCAAATGATTGCCACTGTCATTTAAATAGCTGAATGGAAATAAAGGCCTCGTAGGTTAGATGCAGTAACTGTCCAGAATACATATAAGTACAAAATGTTAAAAATAAAGGTAGGCACTATTCAGATTCGTGTTTTTCGACAAGAGTTATTTCTGTATCCAATTAAAAACGAATTAAAAGTTTGTTTTCTATGTTTTAAAGTTATTAATTTCAATAACATGCTCGCAGGAGGTTGAATGGGCATGTAAACTGTTCCTGGAAGATGGATCGTCTGTAGAAAATCTATAGCACAAATTTCTAGAGCAGTAGACGTAACACCTGGTGTTGAAACAACGTTAAATACAAAATAAGAAACTAACGAGTTCTCAGTGTTTTAAATTTCGCGAATTTCTTAATAATTTCCACACACGCATCACACTTGCATGGGAATACCGGACGTTTTATGAAACAAAACTAATAAGCTTAAAGAGATCATTATTATTGTCAGAAATTTGTACGCAGTGACATACATTCGTGGAAAAACCAAAATTTGATGAAATAAAAATAATTAACCGTAAATGAACCATTCTTCTTAAAAATTTCCTGTTGCAATAATGTTAAGTTGGAGGTACTTCTATGTCACGTCGCTTCGGTGCTATGTGGTCCTTCGACTGCACACGACGCATGCGTACACGAGACGAACGCTTCTTTCACTCCCTCCAAATGCCAAGTTTTAGGTTATGCCTCTCACCGGTCGTCGAAGGTGTCATGATAATTTCTGTCATGGATGTTCGAATTTCGGGTGATACACTTAGCCACCGCTCACGACATATCATTATGTCGCTACACACATCTCGAGAAGCAGTGTCTTAGAGGAAGAGGGTGTGGAAATTTCGATTTGATTATGTGCAACTTTGGAATTTTTAAAAGAGTGACCAACCTTGGTAATATGAAAGCAATAGAGCTGAATAACTATACGCCGTTTAAGAAAAATGACTACAGCGGAATTGCTGCTGCTACTTCCGCTACTAATAAAGCAGTCCCGTTACGGGCCTGGAGTGACCCAGAAGATTCCAGGAAATTAAGGTTCCCAGATTTCATGACAACGGCACAGGATGGTGGTAAGGTTTCAGGCTTACGCACCGGCCGCCTTTACTCCCAGGAAATGCTCCTGGTACTCATTTATGTTAGAGGCTCAGTCGACCCAGGGTCATGGAAGGATTTTATGTCAATGAAAAATCTGAATGACACCATCTGTGATCGAATCAGCGTCCTTCCGATTTGTAGCACAGTACCTTAGCCACTGCGCTACCGCGGTCCCCTTCTACTACTAATACTAATATTAATGATAACACTACTATTAATAATTATGACTCCAACAACTGCAAACTAATTTTGATAGCATGAGTAATATTCTTCTATGGGAGAGTCGTTGTGCGGAATTTCACTGGCGACTAAGCATTTACTGTAGGATATGTTTCAATTTATGAAAAGTTGAAATACTGGCTTACATTTTGTACCGTACAGTCTGGATTAACGATATGTCATAATTTACGGTATGGGTACATCCTGATGTTACAGATCATATTAATTTTCTATTTTTATTTTGGTGTATGTTTCATAAAGAATGTTCTTCAAATAATTTTTTTTCTCTATCTCCGTATGTTTGGGGTAGGAGGCGAGCTCTTGAGAATGGTCAAGGGACCTAAAATGGGTTACCGTCATTATATTTTGCTGTGTTTACGAAATAGACAATTCATTTTCTTAAGCAAGGCCAAAAGGTACTCAGGGCACTCACAGAGATTTTTTTTTTCGTGCGCTTGATGAATTCCAACTGTGAGTCAAATGGTTTCAAGGGCATAAAAATGGTCACGTTATTTATCTGCACTTAGAGTTACATGCAGGTAAATGAATACATTACGTCACGAAGAACATCCTTTAATCGACGGAAGTTTTTGCTCGCGTCAGATCGTGCACTATTACGTCCATTTAATCTTCTCATTTTGCTAATCCTTCACGCTGATTCTTTTTGTGTTCGCCAAACACTATTCCGCCATTCACCTCACAAAATTTCCGTAGTCAGAGGATCCTACAAAAAGAACAGCGCAAGGTATTGCATCGTAACTTTGCGGATGTCCTTGACGTTAGCATTAATTCTGTGCTGCTTAATGGTTGCTCGCGTATAGCAGATGCCTGTATAGTTTAGTGAAAACCCTATTATATGAGATTTCAGCAGCTAGCTACCAGCTTTGTTACCATGTTGTTCAATAATCAATAAAACAGTAGTTGGTTTGGTACTATATATATTTAAGCTTCTTCAATTTATAGCGAAAATTATTAAAACTTTATCGTTGGTGGAATAGAAACATCTGAAAACAAAGTACACAATAAGATAAGAGACAAAAAAAAGTATTTTGGTTCCAGTCAACACAAAAATATATTATTTTATATATGTTTTACCTTGAAGACTACACGTTTCGGTCGAGTGACCGAAACATTTAGTCATCAAGGTAAGAAGATTGTAAAATAATGTATATTGTGTTGACTGGAACCAAAATATTATTTTGTCGTCTCGTAGTTTAGTAACACCACGGTATGTCCTCGACAAAAAAAATATACAGTGAGGCTTTAATTTCAGTTAGTCTGTGAACGTCCCTTACACTGTCGTAAAGTACCAGACGGTGCAGAATTTCTTGGAGCAGGCAATAAATTTTCACCTGGACAAGCAGTTCCTTGCTGTTATGCAGGTGTGAATTTTGTCAGCGTACACAGCCTTATAGACGATTTCTGTCAAATTTATTTTCATATTTCTTTCGTATATAGTGTAAGATGTTGCACTTAATCTCTTACGTAGAGGTTCTCCGAAAACAATTCTATAACGAATTTTGATGTTTTGCTGACCGTGCATCTCAGTATATTTATCTTAGTAATTAACCAGCTTGATACACAAAATGTTTGTTTTACAATAAGTTTATCTCATTCCTCTACATGTTTCGAGCACCATGTGCTCATCATCATGAGGTCAGAATTGTATTATACAGCCTCTGGTATCATCACACCTATAGGCGACCTCCTGATGATGAGCACATGGTGCTCGAAACATGTAGAGGAATGAAATAAACTTATCGTAAAACAAAAATTTTGTGCATCAAGTTGGTTAATTACTAAGATAAATTCTGTAACATTTTCTCTTTCGCTTGTGCATACTTCATATCTGAGGAATTTCGTATTTAATTTATGCTGGTGGAAATTATCGGCCTGAATTTGATTACAGTTGCAACATTGATTTCAGTCATAGTTCTATATGAGTTGAGAACTGATATACCAAGTTATCCGTTTACAGGCTTAGGCAGGCCCTTAGGGCTCCAGGAGTTTGAGGCTCCCCAGACTTTCCAGAAAATCAGCACATGAATGTGGCAAGGTTGTCAAACCTGCGCACAGTCCACCTGTACCCACCAGGAGATATCCCTGGTACTCGTTTCTGTTAGAGGACGAGTTGAACCCAGGGTTAAGCCAATGACAAATAATTTAATCGCGAAACGAATACGCCTTCTCTCGGTTTATAATGCAGTGCCTCAACCAACTGTGTCACCGCATACCCTCAAGAATTTGTAGATATTGTATTCTAATTTACCAGTTGAGGTATATCACGGAGTTAGGTTACATCAAATTATTACGCGTGCTTAGACTAGATGTGCTTATTTCGAATTTTGAGCAGAGAATTTGCGGTTTTTTGAGGAATTTTCTGATCTTTCTGAGACGAACTGTAGGATGGAAATTCAGAAATGTGAAGAACGCTCTGTGCAACGTCTCTGCTGTGTTTCTGCGAGATTTTCTGACCTAAATATGACGAACGTGTGAAATTTCACGTTCTCATCACAGTGACGTTCCTACGATGTTCTGGGTTGCGACAACACTTGTTTGATGTGTGGTTGCGGACGTTTCGTAGGACCGTGGAGACACTAGTTTCCACCGAAACGTTCTTAACCACTGGTAGAGTAGACAGTGTCGTAACTCATAAAAACCACCATATAAGAGGTGTATATGCATTTCTCTCATCCCGTTATTCCATTGACTGTCTCTTTTTCTTATGCTGTGAAATTCTTACGAAAATACCTTATTCACAAAACATCTTAGACAAATATGGAATAATATGGAAAGATGAAACTCCGATGAACCGAAAGAATTTTTTGCAATACTTCATGCTTTATTATAGAAGATGGGGACCGCGGTAGCACAGTGGTTAAGGTGCTGTGCTACAAATCGGAAGGTCGCTGGTTCTATTCCAGGTGGTGTCATTGGAACTTTTCATTGACATAATCCTTCCAATCGCACTACGGCCCTGGGGTCGACTCAGCCTCTAACAGAAATGAGTACCACGATTATTTCCTGGGGGTAAAAGCGGCCGGTGCGTAGGGCTGACAACCTTACTACTATCCTGGGCCATTGTCACGTAATCTGGGAACCTTAACTTTCTGGAACCCTCTGGACACCTCGGGCTTGTAATGGGACTGATTTACCTTATTATAGAAGGTATTTACTGTAGACACGAATTTGTTTCAAAGCAAATGAAGAGCACAAATATGGTACAACATTGCCACGAAAATTGCGCTTGTGGTTTGTTAAACCTTACTCAGAAAAACGTTTCGTGTATAAGTTGTATATCATAATGTCGTACCTATCTACAATATAAGTTGTGTACGAATCTTTACTTCCACAAACCATTTTGGAGTAGCGGATTAAT
>Ga0123352_10016152_pt1 | contig 11890 bp, 3 predicted proteins | sample TergutLab28metaG_FD_89700 | JGI IMG/M metagenome (GOLD analysis project Ga0123352, IMG submission 89700) | Labiotermes labralis P1 segment gut microbial communities from Petit-Saut dam, French Guiana - Lab288 P1 | ecosystem: Host-associated > Arthropoda: Insects > Digestive system > Gut ...
CATAATACTGGTACAGCTACTTCCCTCCAACGTGGCCTGATCGGGAAGGAAGTAGCTGTACCAGTATTATGACCTGTACCGGAGGTTGCGGTTACAGTTTTTAGTACTCCTTATGATGCGGTGCTGTGACACCCGAAACACGTGACTTTGCAGTAAATAAATACCTGCAATCTGTTGCACCTGGTTGGATTTTTATTAACATTGAATTACGATGCACGGAACCATGAGCTTAAAATTTGTTGTTTTTCCTCTACTTAATTCGACACAAATACCTTTGAATAAAATACTTTTACTGTATCTTTCATAGGAAATATTAAAATACGAAACGCCAGACCGTCAGGACATAAACGGATCTGGAGAGTGAGTAACCAAGTTGCTAATAATCTATACTGTGGCGTAACAAGGATTAGAGAACAAATCCGTCAGTAGTCAGGGTTACAAAGCGAACAGTGTTAGTCAGGGTACACTAACTCTTCACAGAACAGACGTACCGCCGGGTTTCACATTCAAAAACCATACATTCTGCCAACAGATTGTACATATATGCTTCGTATGATGACCATACACAGTCAGCCGATTGTTCTGCACATGATTTAATGACTATGTTGTTAATTGGTATTGTAAAAGGCACAGCAATAGAGGTGACCTCTGGTGGTCGGCATTGTGTAATGGAATCACACCACAAGAAGTCATTCCTTTCCTCATTCACTTGAAGTCTAGTGCGCATGGCCTCTGGCAAACAGCAACTGACGATTGCACCGGCCCATTTACCTGGTTTCCTAACATCACGATTTAAGAGAAATATTCATGTCCGGCCGCACGTTTGTCCATGTTTTGTGGCAGTTAATTGTTACGACGTGAACCGCTCACTTCCGGACAAACAGGAAGTTCATCAATTTTCATGATTAATTACAATTTTCCTAACAAATGAACAGGAACAGTTCATTTCATTGGACTCTGTTCTGAACAACCTATCAACCTTATTTAAAGTGCTGAATTCATAAATCCGTCCTTTGGAAACCGAAGTAGATTCACGAGTAGCAGTAGGATGTACCGGACTCATTACAGAAGAAATTAAGGAAATTTACAAGAAAAATTAAACGATTCATAAAATTACTGCATTAGTAATGGCGTTGTTGGAAACACGTACAGACATGTATGTATGAGTGTATGTATGAATGGCAAACAGCAGCTAAAAATATCAGATTGCAAAACACAAGCCTGCGGATAGGAGATCACTGAAAAATGGACATGACGGCATGAAACCGTAACAACGAATGGCTTTAATACCTTTCAGAATAATGTTCGTGAAGATGATGCTCACGACCGTGAATGGTCTACTGTTGCAGAAGCTAGTAACATTACGGAGAGAGACCATACTGCAAAGAAACTAAAATGATCAGCCACATATTGCGGTAATTGCCCGCCAGGACACTAGCCTTTCAAATAAACGTTTTGATCATAATTAACCACTTAAAGACGAAGCGCAGATTGCTTTATTTAAAGACCCAGCTCGTACCGCACAGTAAACACTTTTCATCTCGGATATAAAAATCAATTACTCACGTTGTATGGGGCAGAAGTCACTGTTTGTTCTGAGATAAATAAAAAAAAAACACATACATACAGTGTGGTCAGAAAGTACCATTATGGAATATTAAACCTGTTGGTGCATCACGTAACCAGTAGGCTTTTAGAAGGTTAAATCTACATTTTGTGTTACTGCGATACGAAATATTTGTAAGATATGCATTTTTTGGAAAATTATTACAGTTTGATTTGCGCTTTCTGCGACAAACCTACGAATCTTGGCATATAGACCTACACAAAACCAAATTTCATCGTAGAGTGTTCACAGGAACAGAAACACGGACACACCGACGGGTAACAACGGCTTATTCATTATGCGTACGTTTTGTACACTCTGCTCCAGCAACAAATAATAATCCTGTTGTGAAAGTGTAAGGAGCATTCACTCTGCAGTTGTGCAACTGATTGTAAACAAATAAGGAAGCTCAAGGCTGTGTTGATTAAAAAATCATTACTTCCGTCCGAACGATCTGCTATTGCTTGTTGCATAACCACAGCTATTCGTCGACGATGATTAGGGCGGATGTCAGTTCATGTTTGCGGTTTATTACACAAGTTTCCATGACCTTTGTCTGTTGAGCAGAAACCACATACAAGTGACTGCTGCGGTTGCCTACAGTTCAGGATCTTTCCATTGGAGGGCTTTGATGTTAACCATGTCGATAGAACCTTAGATTTAAATAACACTGAATTCTTATTAATTCAACTTACTTTGTTCACGTTTGGATAATTTTCCACATAAAAGCTGTACGATGTGTTTATTTCAGTATCACTGATCCCATTTTGACGGTCTACTCCCTGGATCCATGACTGAATAAGCATGTCATACATTCCTTCAACAGAATTAATGCTACGCATACTTCAGAGAGTAACAGAGTAATCGGTTTACTATTTACGTGGATGTTGCTAATCGGACTGCAATTAGTAATTGTCATACGAATGAGGTCCTAGTAAGTAAACACATCAGCTACACGTAACCTAAATGTCTGCGTGTCAGTACAGGTCATTCACTATAGAAGATCTTATGGATGGGGAAATCTGGTTCAAGTGCCAATAATGTAGTCAAGTCTATCATTGTTACCAAGTCAAATCTGGCTTTGGAACCTACCAGGTATACTGTATGACGAGTGATGGAGCTCTTTTCACGGGTACAAGGGCCGTAGCATGATGCTAACGACTCCAACTCCGTACAATTATCATGTCCGAGTAACAAAATATTTTATTAGTGAAACAATTCAACATTTAGTACATCTTCACCCGAAAGAACACATATTCAGGATTTAAAATTACCAGATTTCCACACTTCGTTCATGATCTCGAATTCAGGAAAGTAAATGATAGAAACCATAGAAAAAGTCTATAAAACCCTTCAGAATTGACAGATTGAGGGCGTCTTGATAAAAGGGTGCTGAGGAGAACGTCTGAAACTAAAGGAATGGAAGTAACTGTAGGCTATAGAACACTATGCAATAAGGAACGTCACAGTTTATAATTTCCAAGAAGTATTGTTAGGACACAGTGGACGAAACTTACATTTATTAAACATGTGAGAAAGGCATAAAAGATTTTAGTCAGAAATCGTGAATGGAAGAGATAATTAGAGAGACTTACAGACAATATAGAGGGATAATACTACAACATATATTGAAGAGACAATGTGAAGACGTGACTTGGATGTACCTGCCTTAGGAAAGAGTAAACGGGGGCCTCCTGTGAATATGGTAATGAACTTTCTGGTTATTAACTGAGCACCTACTGTCTTCTGAAGAAGGGTTAAATCCCACGGATTTCCAGTTCTACCGATCTCAACTGTCACGGTGGCCTTTGTTTTACCTTCAGCGTTCAGCAGCTATCAAGTGGCCTTCAACGAAACAAACAAGTTTTATAGGCAAAGCAAAGCTTAGTTACTGAAGTGAGTTATGCAAACGAGGAATTTATTTAAGAAGCTAATCGAAACGATTAGAGCAATCCTTTGTCCGTCGGGAGGGATTAGAGACAGCAATTAGTGTCGCCGATCCCGGTGGCAGTGCGGCATAGCGCGTTGGTCTGCGGTAGCTCGCTTGTTGCGAATCCAGGTTCGAATCCCGCCGGGAGCATGCATGTCTTTCTCTTGCGAGTGTTGTCTGTTGTCAGGTAGAGGTCTCTGCGACGGACCGATCCCTCGTCTAGAGGATCCCTACCGAGTTTGTGTGACCGTGAACGTTCATTAAAGTTTTCACAACGACGCGCCACTCTAAAATATGCAGAGCCTCATTTCAAGACTAAAATTTTGTATACATTTCTCATTTCTCCCATGCATGCTGCATGCCTACGCCCTTTCAGTTCCCTATAGTTTATTACCTTACTAATACCGGAAGAAGGCTACAATGCATAAAGCCCTTCACTGCGTATTCATAATTCTCTTTGCCCTCATGCTGTTCTCTTTCTATTTGGTCCAGACATTTTCAACACCCTGTCATCAGATACTTTCTAATCACGTCATTTTTCAGGGCGACAGCCTATTTTACAGCCATACAAAACATCCAATACGATTATAAGCTTGCCAAGTTTATTCTTTAGTTTATCCAGACAGGAGATATGAAGAAAATAGACTCGAAATGAGAGTTACCAAGATATCTCCAAGTTTTATTTCATCTTCGCGTCTTCACAAATGTAATTCTTTGTGTTACTCTTAGTAATTAGCCAACTAAATGCACAAATTATTGTTTTATAATAAACTTATTATAAAAAAAGAATTTTCGCATTATGTTGGTTAATTACTAAGATTATATTGAGATGCACGGTCAGCAAAACATCAAATTCTTTGTGTTACTGTCGTTTCCTAGTAACTTATTCGAAACCTGCCATGATTCTTGTTTAATAAGTTCAACGATTTCGCCGGTGTGAGGGACTGAACATACGATACTGTCTCACCGAGCGTCGTTAGGCCTCCAGCTTCGTATTCAGCAGGGCCAAGATTCAACGCCCAGAGGCCGGTTAACCTGAGTCTGTTCCGTGGTTGTCGTCAATTCTTCCATGAAAATTCCGGGATATTCCCTCAAAATGGACCATACCTGCTTCCTCTCATATTCTTTCCACCACATTACGTACTAATCAAGCTATCATTCGACGCTATACATTCACAGCTACTGACACGGACGATAAATGAAGTTAATGAAGCCAGTAATGTCGTAAATAAAGTCTCATAATCACTACTTAGATGGCGACGTTATGTGATATTGGAAGCCCGCAGCGTCGTCAAATGCCACACCTATTAACAATACTGGAAAATATGTATAAATTAATACTGTGGTGCGTTCGCGCGATGTTTCTACTTCCTTGGGTATCCTAACAGTCTGATACCACTTCACTCGAAGACAGCGCTTTATGGTCACTTATGTCGCCTGTAACAGTAAACCATATTTAGGCCCTCGTGTAAAGTTACCGATATTTTTTGTCAGATCGTAACCGATTTTCGAATGTCGCGACCGATTTTCAAGAAAGTCTCACAATACCAAATTTCACGAAAAAGCGTCGCGTGGGAGCCGAGCTGACACACTCGAACGGACAGACGAATATGACGAAGGTAACAGGCGCTTTCCTCGAGTATACGGACGCGCCTAGAAGTCACTGTCGATTTCAAATATGTCGGGTGTTTTATATGAATTTTTGTCGGAACTATCGTCAGCTGCTCTCCGAGAAATGCCACTCAAATGTGTACCCGGGCCCAAGGAAAGGAAGACTATTAGTGCTGTGCAGATATTGAATATGCGTCTCATTGAACACCGAAGGCCACTGCCAGTATGTTTATGGCATGTCGAAAGTCACTCCCATATAGAGCAAACGTTACGGGTGGAAATGTGTGTGCGAGTGTGCGTGTGTGTAAGTAAGTATGTATGTATGTACGTAAGTATGTATGTATGTGTGTAAGAATGTATGTATCTCCCCACCTCCACAAACATGCTCGCGGAACTGTGCTTAATTAACCTCACGGAAAACATCGCTTCACTTGCTAAAAACAAATAATATTTTCGCACCTTTCGAATGTCAACAGCTGCACTGGTATATTTTATTTTTTGGCGGACGATGACAATAAAATATTACAATTATGTGCTTCTTTAAAAATAATAGAAACTTTTTTTTGCACTTTTAGTATCATTAAGGTTCGCAAAAGCTTTAAAAGCCAACAAATAGCAAAAAAGACCCGGATAGTTCTACAAATTTATAAAAACCTGCTCGGAGAGAATTTATTGAGTCGGAAAAAAAAAAGGATATCAGCTGGAAAAACGGGACGTATCGTAGCCCTGTTATGAACGAGGTACGCTGGTTTGTACCACTAAAAGCAGACGCCAGTACTGTATACGTTATCACCTCAGCTGAACAAATCGTGCGTCTCCTGCAGTTCTTGGAAATTTATTCCGGCATACATCATGGCCCATACCTGAAACATTTCATCACAATACGGACTCACTTCCTCACTCCTGCTGCATTTCCCAGGATCTTTGGTTTTATTTGTGTCTGCCGCAGTCTTCATTCTCACTTCTCTCAGACCAAGATAAAAGTTTAACCACTCGCCAAAACAGGACACCCAGTAGCAGCAAAAGGACAATACTGAAGTTATTTAGTTACTTGTATTTGGCTTATTTAATGACACAACTGTTCAGACTATTTTTGGAGTCGAATGACGTGACAGATTGGTGAATCACGAATTTGGAAGGTGGGGAAAAAAAAAGACTATGGATACATCTGAGACAAAACTGCGACACTTGCCTGGAAAGAATTAGGGGAATCACAAAATGTCACAATCAGGGTAGCCGATCCCGGGTCGAGATATGAACTCAGTACATGCTAAATACGAAGCAGAACTGATCGGTATTGATCAGATGTTAATAGGATTGTATGCTGGCACCACTCTTGGGAGGAACGTGCTTCTGCCATCTTCAGGAACATTATTTCGTAATTTTTAACCACCAAAGTACGCACACAATACGCAGTGCTGGTAATGTATTATTCTAGTTATTTAGTATTTAATTACAAGCGGAATATCAAAACGGGTTTCAAAGTCCAGTTCCACAATATGATCTACGCACCCCATGAATAATCATACTTCAACAAAAGCACTAATTTATTATATCAGATACTTGGAACTCGTGTGACAGGATTCATGCCTGCGTGTTTGTATCAACAAAGCTGTTGCTCCACCCTTCTCACAAAGCACACTCCATCGAACAGCATTAATGCTGAGAAGCCTACATTAGTGGAATGATAAGCCAACTCTAACCTTAAAACGCGCGTGTTAACTACCTGTACGTATGTTAATAAAAATCCAACCAGATGCAACAGTATGCAGATATTTATTTACTGCAAAGTTACTCCACATGTTTCGGGTGTCACAGCACCCATCATAAGCAGTACTAAAAACTGTAACCGCAGCTTCCGGTACAGGTCATAATACTGTTACAGCTACTTCCGTCCAACGTGGCCTTATCGGGGATAAGGCCCCGATAAGGCCACGTTGGACGGAAGTAGCTGTACCAGTATTATGACCTGTACCGGAGGCTGCGGTTACAGTTTTTAGTACTGCTTATGATGGGTGCTGTGACACCCGAAACATGTGGAGTAACTTTGCAGTAAATAAATATCTGCATACTGTTGCATCTGGTTGGATTTTTATTAACATTGAATTACGATGCACGGAACCATGAGCTTAAAATTTACCTGTACTCGCGTTAAGGATAGCCACTCCATTATCCGCACTAAAAACATGAGGTATTTGTACTAACGCCCTTGAAAATTTGAATCCACGTGACGGACTTTAATTTGGTAGCGATTATACATACAATGCCTCCATCCTTCACCGAAATAACACCGTGCCAGCAAGATAAACACATTTTGTCGTCAGATCCGTGTTGCACAGCTGTAAAATGAAAGGATGAGCCAGTCAAGCACTGCCTGACGCAACACGACACATTCTGACGCAACCAGATACAGGCTGCCATGGAAAATTACCAAATAGCACGTGCCACAGTAACGTAAGCTAATGGAGGTCGCACGCCTGTACTTACTTCGTCTCGAAAATCCGTCGTATGCCTCATGGCGCCACTCACTCCACGCTACACCTGTATAAAGCGAATATACTGTCACAAGGTTTCTATCCGGGGTCACCTTGCTGCTTCGCCAAGTATGCATAGCGCATGTGTGAGCCACGCCTCCAGTCATATGTGACGTCATAGCCCTACGTAGAATTACACTTGGCGCTTATCGATGGTGTGCATTACTTTCTATACAAAACAACTGTTGGGGCCTAATGAAGTATGCGATCGAAATATCTAGGGCCGGTATATATATATAATGCCTGTGACAATAACAAATAGAATTTATGCCCAGAATTATCTCAGTCAGGCCCAGGTACTACATTCCCTGAACTGAAATTTGAAATGTGTACTAATTTATATACTGGGGTTTGTAAAATATTTATATGATTTAATGGGGCATTAGCTTCAGACGTGTGCTTATTTTACTGTACCGGACACACAACGAATGTGAAGTGAAACGGAGGAAATACATTTCAGACACTAGTAAGGTTGGCGTACGCAAATTAAACTAGGTGACCTTTAAGTTCCTAATCTCTTCTCCATAAGGCAGAACAAAGCATAACGTAATATATATGAAGGACAGTAGAAAGGTAAAACTGTCCCATTACATGCCAAGCAGGCACAGAGGGGAGATAAAGTATAGCCCTGCCCATACTCGACCTCGGCGCTAGAAGGGGGTGGGATATCAGCGCCACGCTCTGGCCGCTTCAACCCCGGGAAGGAGAGCTAGTTCCCATTGTACAGAAGGCTGGGTGGTCCTCGGAGCCGGTCTGGACGTATCCAGAAATTCTCGACCACCCACCGGGCTTCGAACCCGGGACAGTCGAGCCCGTAGAAAGTCGCTATACCGACTACTCTATCCCGGCCGCGTATGAAACGCCATAACAAATCAAAATTTCATTCACGGATAAATTAAAAGCAGATTAAATTCCGGCTCTTCTAGTTAGTTTCCCTGAACTGAAATTAGGCGTACATGAAATCACGTTATTAGGGATCTTAGAGAGGCGGGGTATGGGTACGTGAACTGGATTGAGCTGGCAACTGAAAGTTGACTAGAGACGTACGGTAATGAACCTGTGCGTTCAAAAGAATCCTGACTGGCTAAGCAAATGAGGAACCCTTTTCTGCGGAACTGATAATTTAAACAAAAATTTCCCCTTATAGTAAATACTGGCACAATGTTAAAAACATGACAGTGTAAACAACTGTCTTAGGTCTGTCCTGCACTATCAAATACTGATAGAATGGAAATCATCGGCTGATCGGCCTCTAATATTTTCATTATAATCTCCATTAACATTTTCTGTGCTACAGTTTAGAGCCATCGTTTACACAAGTGTTTGCAGTAAGCACACCTGTAGTTGTTCTTAATTGCGTCAAATCGAAGGGTATTACTAATCAACTGTATTAATAATAACCTCAGTTATTACACAGCTATTGACTTAGCCACCATTTCCAGCACGTCTTAACTCTTGACAATCCATTCTTCTGAACTTCATTTGAATATTATCTCCACCTCTTTCACAGGACCAATCGGATTTATGTAGTATTGGCTAGCGTATTTTTATTTAGAAGGTACCTGTTTCGACTTCTGTCCGCAATACCGACTGTCTGAGGTTCTTAGTTTTTTCGCCGTCTCTTTAGGCGTATGCTAGAATAGTTCGTAACCAGAGGACAAATCTTTAATCTTTTTGCGGAATTCATCCATTTGTGGCATAACATCAATATTGACAAACGTATTACCGTCATGCACAACAAATGTTATTACTTTCGTCCATGAATGCTGCATGTTTAGGCCGTGTGGACCATCCTGAGGAAATAAAATACATGACTATGAAAACACGAGTAAAAAAATGCTTGGGAGATATTTTAAAATTCGCGAGATCTCACAAACACTTGCCAAATGGCCTTTCACGAATATCTTCGTGTACGTACCGTTTCGTACTGGGAGAGATATTTTCAGGTCAATCTGTTGCTAATTAACGGAACTAGTTTCTTTGTGTTCTTATGTAAAAGAAAGCTTCATACTGGCGAATATTCTGTCCGGTAATTGTCGGAAGAGACGTCAGAGCTTGAATTTAGGTGTCTGAATTACTCATTATACAAATAATACATAGCAATTAATTAAATTAATGAGCTATATTAATTACAAACACATCTGAAATCTGCAGTTAAAATGTATAACAACTCACAAATTATAACTGATTAGCTAACGGTAGTAATGACGGCGATCAAATCAAAGAGGATGAGATGAGTAAGAGAACTGACAAATGCGTACGGATTTCCAGTCGGAGCCTGAACGGACGATACCCCTGAAGAGTTTGTGGCATGAATGAGAGATTAATGACACGTTGGTTTCCATAAAAGGAGGGTGGATTCTCGGCCAGCTAAGCGATTTTTGGCTTCTCAAGAAGGACCCAGCTCCATTTACTTTGTAAGCTTTTTGGTACTAGAAGCTGAAGTGTTGTACTGGTTATCCGAGATTATCAACACGTGAAACAAATCAGGTCTAACAACAACCACCACCACAAGGTGTGTTCCAAGGAAGTGTATGTGTGTACAGTTGGTGTTCGTTTGTAGCAGATACAAAGCAGTTTGTATTGGTGTTCATTATGGCAGATACAAAGCAATTTCTTCGTTTCTTCGTCTTATCCAACTTACCTTAACGTTTTGTGGCAAACGCTGGAGTTCAAAGTGTAACGTACAAGAAATTGCAGGCATGCTACACCTGTTCATAAAATCAATGAAGAATAGATAGTTCACGTTATCTTTCATTACATACTTCAGATATTTCGCTTGAGATTTTTTTACGCGTAGCACATTTATTCGCTGCATTTATTAAGAACTGGAACGATAATTTCGTGTGATCATTCACTTTTCTTTCATTAAATGCTTCAGATATTTCGCTTGAGATTTTTTTACGCGTGACACATGTATGCGCTGCATTTATTAAGAACTGGAGCGATAGTTTCATATAGGAGCCGTGCGGATCGACAGACACGCCACCACGATGACGTGTTCTCCCTCGTTCGTATTCAGAGGGTGACCTCGTAGTCTAGTAGCGAGTCTGGCATTGATCGGGTCAGTGAAGCCGCACTGTCGGAACTCGCCTCTTAGCGCAGCCACAATTTGGAGAGAAAGAAAATTAAATTCTTGACCCGTTCAATAATATGCAACATTGTGACGTAGTTGTGACGTCATGAAAATCAATGGCATGGGAAGTGGTCATGCGCATGTCATCATGCCAGTTGCGCTCTGACCTCGTGCATGATGCAGGGACAGTTGTGACGTGTTGTGTCCAGGAGGCAAAACTACAAATCTCCGCTTGTTCTACATATATTTTCGTATGCGAATGGGAAATAAGGCACGGGTTGAAAAAAAAAATCTTTCGGAATATCTCATTAGAGAAACTTAGACACAGCTGGAAAAGTAATTTTAAACGGACTTTAGATGAACAGGAACTGGGATATTGTAGTCAGTACAGTGATTAGGAAACACGCTGGACGATCCAGGGTTCGATTTCCGGGAGGGGAAAGACATCGATCTCTTCTCTGAAAAGTCGAGACCGTCTCTGGAGCTCTCACAGCCTCATATTCACCCATTAGTTTTGTTGAGCTGTTACCACTTTCAGTGTCGCGGCAATTTACCGTTGTCTGTCGCCAAAGGCCATGCGATTTAAACCCTGCTATAATTTCTTCAGGACCAGTCATGCTGCAAGTTTCTATTGGCGCGACCCCCACGCTGATACGCAAATCATACATCATTACTGACAGGCATGTGTTCGAACTGGATATGGGCTAACGGACACTTGGCATTGTAATTCGGTTCTCAAGGTGAATATATACCTGTAACTTTTGGTGTAGCTTCTGTTGGGTGTGTCTGTTCGTATCCGAACAAAACAAGCAAACCGTGATTGCAAGTTTGAAACCAGACACGCAGTAAGCCGTAGCTTGTTTGTGACTAAGTTCGACTGCATGCTCCACAGCATCCTGGGGTCGCAGTGACCTAGGTTCTTTAACAACATTACGTCCACTGCAGCTGTTCTCTTAGAATTAGAGATAGCATGAGTATATATATATATATATATATATATATATATATAGTAAATTGGGGGGGGGGGGGGATTTCGGGTTAATTTTTTATGTCTCCCGCGTTAACAGATTTTTCCCCGGCCCCTCTTTGAAGTACCACGGGAAAAAATAAAAAAAAAGAGAAAACAGGTTCCC
>Ga0123352_10016154_pt1 | contig 11890 bp, 5 predicted proteins | sample TergutLab28metaG_FD_89700 | JGI IMG/M metagenome (GOLD analysis project Ga0123352, IMG submission 89700) | Labiotermes labralis P1 segment gut microbial communities from Petit-Saut dam, French Guiana - Lab288 P1 | ecosystem: Host-associated > Arthropoda: Insects > Digestive system > Gut ...
AATTTTTTTTGGGGGTTTTTTTAATTTTTGACAAAATTTGAATTTATTTTTAAAAAAATATCTGGGCGGCATTTTCCCCCCCCCCCTGCATTCTCCAAGTAATGCCTATGCATAGCAAATTTTCGTGATATAAAAGGAGCCGCCGATTTGTGCAGCAAGTGGATTTTCAGAAATTGAGCTCGACAAAGAAAGCAGGAAACGTTAGGTTGTGGCGCTTACAGTGAAATAATTTCACCGCATTTTGTGTATGGATAGGAAGGAACCGGTAAAGCAATGTTATGGATGGGCGAAAGGCGATAGGAATAGGAGAAGTTGGACTAAGGAGTTGAGAGGGAAGCTGGGCAATATTCGATTAGCATCGGTGTGGCAGAATCAAGAGGTGTGTAGTTTTAGGGACATAAGTAAATTGGAAAAGAAAGCTCTAATAATTAAGAAAAGCAGAGAACGGTGCAAAGAATATCGGAAATCGTTTATTAGTGCTCTATGGAGACATACGTTGTAGTTGGAGCAAGACATATCATGCACTCTGTCACGTTGTACTAGAAAGGAAAGAGATGGAACAGCGTGGTTGTTAGCAGAACTGTGGATATTGAGAGGAATTAGGAAGAAAATGGGTAAAGGAAGATACTTGCGATGTTTAGGTAAGAGGAGCTCAAATATAACGTTGTAACTTACAGGAACAAGCAAACTGAGAAAAGAAGTTACAAATGAAGAATGGCTGAATATGAACGAAGATGTTATCACGCAAGGAAATTTTAAGGTGTACGAGTAAAGAATTTATCGTAGAACTAGAATGATATCTACACAAACTTACAAGTGATAGCTGAATGGGGTCAACGGTACTTTACGTTTTCCATTCCGTACAAGACAATCCAATTGTTACAATGCGACTAACAAACGCACACACTTCATTAGAATTACAATAATGTTCTAATACGCAAACTCCTACATGTTTCGGGCATTACTAGCCCATCATCAGGGAATGCAGAGTCGTATAAAACAATAGATTGTTTGAACAACTGTGCACCCCCTGATGATGGACCAGTAATGCCCGAAACATGTAGGAGTTTGCGTATTAAAACACTATCGTAATTCTAACGAAGTGCGTACATTTGTTGGTCACAATGTAACAGGTGAACGGTATGTACGAGTAAATATTACACGTACTTAATGGAGAACGGACTGCCATCGTGACACGCGGGGGTGAATAAATTATTAGTACCCAGAAAACCACGTATGATGGAAAGAATGTAATTTAAATGTTATAATAATAATAATGTGTTATCAGATAATCATTCAGGTGAGTATTAAATTTAAAAAATAATATTTAAATAAATAACGTTTTTTAAATATCTATACTGATGTGTGTGTGGATGATTATTACTTAATTACTTACTCTTTTAATTATAGTTACTGTACAGAAATGTGGCTGGCAGGCTGGTTAAAGTTGTTTTGTTTGCGTATATCATTTCCTGTGAAATTAAAATAAGCCTTGTTTTATAAAGGGAGTGAATGCAAATGGACTGCTTTGAACTGTGTATCACGTAAAAAAAGACGAAGTCTTTTGTGTGTATGTGTGATAGCAAAGGGTGTCTAAGTAGATGTAATTAAATGTTGTCTGTGTCAACGGCTATAAAGCTCCAGTAGAACCAGCAGCAAACAACGAACAAGGGAACATGAAATAGGAACAACGCAAAAGCAGTAACGTTAACACCCAAACCCCTAGTGACTGACCCGTGGGAGGATGGGTTAGGTACTTGCGGCAAATCAGGTACTCCATAGCACCGACACGAGCTTATTATGACGTCACTACAGCCCCAGCCCGGCCATGATAACAACACAGCAATGCCAGGAAACTATATGTGATGCGGTGCCGCCATGACTCAGGGCGCAGGGTAACTCTGGCTATGTGAGTTTTTGACTTATTAGTTTTTAAGTGATTCTGTCCCCCGCCCTCCCCGTTAAGTGTCCCTGATACGATTTCTCAGCAGGTCGTGTGAAGTTAGCGCTCGCTGACAGAAAATTAGGTTTATGTGGGTGGGGTGACTTAGGTTATTTAAGAGGGCCTACTTTTAAGTAGTTCTGAGTATAATTTACACCGCAGGGTGTTGACTTCACAGGGTTCGGTCGGCACAACCAGTGATATCATAGAGGAAGATAGAGAGTTAAGAAATATACATGACCGGTCCTCCGTCTGTGTTCCTCGCACTGGAAGGACAAAGATTCAATAAAACAAAAAAAAATAGTATTGTTTTTACCGGTGTTTCACTTCAATGTTGACAGACGCGTGTCTAAATATATATGGATACACAAAACAAGTACCGAAATGTATAGAGCGATATGTGACGTGTGTTCTTGTGAATGTAGTGTGAATTCACTGCGCGAAATATGCAAAAGATTCAACATCTGGACAAGACATCTATGGAAAAAGTTTACAAGTAGGCCCTGTATATCGATTGCTACCAACATAAGACGAGTCATGGGCGTCGGTTGGAAAGGATGGAAGGTGGTCTCGTACTTTCTTACCAGTCGAGAAGCTAAAGTTCGTTACATTTCAGACGCCTGTAAGAATCGCGAAATGTTAGTCGGCGGTAAGTTCTGAAGTATTGAGCTAATGTAGAAACAAGCGTTTGCAAAGAAAAAATGTACTAGGTTGAAAGGTGATCTATTAGCTTTGGAAATTTCTGTTGTCAGACACCAGACGGTGTTACACTAAGCAGGTTGATCATTACAGCGGCAAACTGATTCTATAGGCCAGAAGACAAGTACACTAAGCGGAACTTCGTTGACTGTTCCGCGCTTATGTCATATTTTGGTTTGTTAATTGCATGTAAAGTCTTTCGGAAAAGACGAATTTCATATGCAGTTTTGAAAACGAGCGACAGATCGGATATTTACGTATATTTAAGCAATTACAGAATACATCGACGGGACAAAGATTTGAGTTTATTGGTGACAGACACACAGAATTAAATCGAAGCACATTCATAACAAACAGTAAGTCGTGCAATGACAAAAACAGCAATGCGTCGCTTAACGACGGAGATGCGATTTCGTCGTTGTGCGAACATCATAGAGTGTACTTACACAAACCTAGATAATACAGTATAGCCTACTACACACCTAGGCTATATGGTATAGCCTATTGCTCCCAGGCTACAAACCAGTACCATGTTACTCTACTGAATAATCTAGGGAATTGTAACATAATGGTAAGTACTATAATATTATAATCTTATGGGGCCACCGTCGTATATGCGGTCCGTCGTTGACCGAAACGTCGTTATGCGGTGCACGACTGGGCTTAATAACAGACCTCACCGGTAAAAATAATGTGCTGCAATTTGTGTAAAATTGTGAGCAATGAGAAAAGCAGTGCGTTAAATTTTATGATCAACTGAGGACGGTCCAGGGTGCGAATATCGGAATGCACCTCACTTTTACCTACGCCTACATTTTCTGAATTATTTCCTGTTCCCTTAGCTCACCTGAAAGGCCAGTTGTAGGTGGCCAGGCAAGGCGCGTTGTTGTGGCAACTCTCACATCCTGGGGCACACTTGAGGCACCAAAACATCTCGTACAGTGAACTTATATTCTGCTGTCGCTCCAACCACGCAGCTGCAACACGAAGCCTTGTTACACAGGATGGCTACAAATTAGTGGACTGTTTGGAGGACTTTCAATTTTACACTGAGAATTCCTTTTTGCTACAAATGAATCACGAAAAATATAAGATTTACTTGCATAAGATCAAAAATTCTCTAGTCCATACAGGAATCCAAAGAGAGTCAGGATTGCTGTAATGACAGTGGATATGCCACGATGTCTGTGGGACGCAAATGCCTACGGATGTGTAGTGTGTCATGTTACCATTCATGACCTCGCCTGGGGGGAAATATTTGAACATAGCCACTATGTTTCCTAGAATATCACACTTCCCTACGGAATGTCATAGTTTTATACCGTTTGTCACGTCACTACCAGAAAAATTACGAACTTCTACATACGCGAAAACTTCTTCCATCTTAACATTTTGTATAAGATTATGTTTGCCCTCAATGAGGAGAGGGTCCTTTTCTTGTCTGAACTTCTCTAAAAATGCAAGTTCAGAATGTTATTTTGGATATAACCATAGTATTAGGTTTCTTCAAACACAAGTTTTCCTAAAGTGTATTTTTTCTGTTATCAGATGTAAAGCAAGTGAATGTTTCTGCTCCGCTGGGCCCATTTGGATGATCCAGTACCATTCATCTGAAAGCGGATACAGATTCAGTTTCCGAAAATTTATTTTTTCAGAACTCAAGAAGATAGGCAAATACATTTGTAGTTTTATACTATAAAACAAGACTACAGGAACTATTACCTCCTCACTTCCTGAAGAAAGACATGTTTAAGTTACGTGGAAAGTTCTTACCTTCAATAAGAGTGCCGTTAAAGACTCCTTTCTGACGCAAGGAGTAGAACCCGGGGCGACAGACACACTGGTAGCCACCGCGCGTCCACCCTTGCCCGGGTTGGAATGCACACTGAAGGGACAAGAGCAAACTAAACATTTTACAAAGGATTTTTTTTAAAACATGTGTGGAATTAATGGAGATTTGTCCTCCTGAAGATGAGCATAATAATGCTCGAAACATGTACAGGAATATAATAAATGTATTAAAATAAAGACTGTGTGCATCAAGTTCGAAAAAAAAGACTATCATGTCTGTGATTATAAACCAACACATAAAAGAAGGCAAACAAATAATTGACGAAAGATAATTCATATCTTATATTCACAAAGAAGAAATATGCAACACACATACAATCAAAATAGTATAATCAGAAAAACTTAAACAAATTATCAACCATGATGCATAATTTCGTGCAAAGACTGGGCTATTACCTCACAAAAAAAACGGTATCTCCATTACAAAGACCAACATTTTATGAAAATTTCAGGCCTGTATTTTGAGAAATACACGAACCCCATGACAGTATTCTGTAAGTACAATATAAGGCATTTTAGTATTACAGGGCTGAATGTTATGTTTTAAATCGCATATAAAATTTCTACTTATGCCTGATAGACGAATTACATACGAGGGTCAGTACCAAATTAATGCCTTCCATTTCTTCTCAGAAACTATAAGTACAGTTATAACAGCATTAAATATACCACAGGTATATTCTTTAAAAAGTTGAGATTATTTTTGCACAAAGTCTCCTTCATTGTGAATAAACTTCCCACCTTTGCGTGAGATGCTGTATGCCGGCCACGTAAGACTCTTCGCCGCAGCGTCGGAGTTCTTCACGTACGCTGTGTCTCAGCTCGTCGTCCGCAAAACAGCGTCCTCGCAGTGCAGCCTTTAGGGGGCCAGAACGATGGGAGTCGGAGCAGGTTAAATTGGGCCTGTAGGGAGGGAGAATCGGTGAGAACAGTCCACCGACTGTTGCAATTGCCTCCCTTCTGCGCAGACTGTTGTGCTCATGCAGGCGAACTTGATTCATCTTCCTTTTTGGCCGAGCCTTTCCAATTCGTCATTTTAACTTCTGTAGTGCCTCCACGTATCGCTATGAACGGATTATGGGACCTATCTTCACGAATTCCACTAACAAGATTCCTTTAGTGCCCCAAAAGACGCTAACCATGAATTTACCCGCAGACGTCTGTGCATTGATTTTATATTTTGCGTGGCGACGACTGAGGATTCCATGCTGTGGATTGTCTTTTCGCCAAGGGGTCGTATTGATCAACCCAGGTTGCATACCGGTAATTACTCTTTATTGAAGAGCATTTCCGTCTTTTTCACTGCACTGGAGATGTTATGCAAAGATGTTTTTGGTGCTGCTTTGTGTTCGACGGTGAGCATTCGCGGCACTCACCTTGCGCCAATGTTTCTGTAGCAAAGTTCTCTGATTATGATCATAACCGCCGGTTTTTCAAACTAAATTGCGGAGCACTGTTCAATGTGATACAGCGGTCATCCCGAATCAGCTTATCAACCTTGTCTTTGGTCTCCGTCGTCGATGCTGTGACTGGTAGGCCCCTGCGGGGGCCTGTCTCCAATGCGCTTTTCATCGCTCTTTAAACGACGAGCTCGGCGTCCTCACCATACACGCTTTTCGGACGTCCATGAATCTCTATGGGATTGGAGACTTCCGCAGTAAGAAATCAATCACTATTCTCTACCAGTATGTACGTCCACAATATGGGCCACTATGCACTGCTAATGTGTTGGACGCACCTGACTGAGTAGAGCACCGATGATCTTGGTGGAGCTGGACAGTGCCGCTGTCCGGTAGGCAAGGTAAGAAACTCTACCCGGCGCCACATTTAGAGAGAGAGAAAAAATAGGAGGCATTACTTTCGCACCGACCGCCGTTTGTATATTAGCCTTTCAAACTTAAATATAGTATTCATTAAAACTATTATTTGTGCTTCTTCAATTTTTCCAATTTTTTGTAAGAAACCTTTGTTTAAGAGTAGCAAGAGTAGCATTACTTAGATACCCACCAGATTATTACGTTCTAAGAGTGGAAACACGTAGTTATAAAGTTCATACACCAACAAATGCACTCTTTATTAAACTTGACAAAGTTTTAAAATTTACGTTAAAAATAACTTTGACTTGCTCCTACATGTTTCGGTCTACTACCATCATCAGGGAGCTTTCACTAGAGCCTAGCTAAAGTTATACTTAGGTTAAGATTCGGTTAAAAAACTGCGTCGTTATAAGTAGGAGCAAGTCAAAGTTATTTTTAACGTAAATTTTAAAACTTTGTCAAGTTTAATAAAGAGTGCATTTGTTGGAGTATGAACTTTATAGATACCAAAATGCACGGTACAACGATTAAAAAAAACACGTAGGTAGTTGGCAGAACACGTCCTCTTTCGCTCGATGTGGGAAACAGAACAATCTTTTATAAACAACGGTCCTTTTAAAGCGTCTGAAAGTTCGGTAAAGTGCGATGTGTGACACGACTCTGAAATGCTGCACTTAGTTACGCCTAATGCAATGCTGTGCTAACCTTTTAAAGCCTAGCGGTAGCTACACTTACCGCCACATGTAACACTAAGAACTCTGCATTTTGTCCACCCAGTACGTAGTTGTGTTTCATAAGGCCCTTACAATAAACAGCGATTATTTCACCATCCTTCTTTTCCCTACTGTTTTCACTATTGGAAGCATACCGTGTTCTCTGTATGACACAAAGTGATTCTGTTCACATTATGTGGAATGATTATGGCCTCCAAAGGGTTAAAGTAAGCTTTAGAGTAAGATTTAAAATCTTCCTTCTATGTCGTCAGTCATAGAGCGTAACTTATAAAGGCCGCAGATATCATAAGATATCCGCATGTTTTGTACCACGAATCAGTTCTCCTTACGATGAGCCATTTTTTTTTAAAAAAAATACAAACACGCCTAAATTTCACGTAGAATTTGGCTTATATTGCACCACTTCTTACAAAAACAAGTGCAAAGAAGTTATTACAGTCTTTCAGGTAGTCATAGACCCGTGTGTTATTTTCCTTGCATGACAAAAATATACAATGCAAATGGAATTCTGATAAATGCAGAGACACACAGTTATTATGTGCAATAACCTTTGAAGACACACACAAACTAAGCACATCTGTCCCACACAATAAGCAGTTAACTCGTGGGCACATTTTAGATGAACACAACTGTTCCCGAATAATAAACAGTGTAAAAACATAAACCGTCCCTTACACTGAGTATTGCAGACATACGCAACTGTGACACATTTTAGGGTACTGAAATACATTCATTCGTCGCTTAACGACGGTGATACGTTATTAGAAATGCGTAGGTAGGCGATTTCGTCTTTGTGCGAAAGTGTACTTACACAAACCTAGATAGTATAGCCTACTACACATCTAATCTAAATGGCATAGCCGATTGCTCCTAGTCTACAAACCTGTACAGCATGTTACTGTACTGAATACTGTAGGCAATTGTAACACAATTGTAAGTATTATAATATCATATCATAATATTATAATCTTATGGGACCATGGGACCACCGTCGTACATGCGGTCCGTCGTTGACCGAAATGTCTTTATATGGCACATTCTTGTATTAGGGGTCTAAGGCACTCGGTGTGTTCGGAGAATGACCCTATCATGTAAGCAGAGGACAAGCTGTAAACAATAAACATAAATCTTGATTTCTGTTTCTCTGTAGGAACGTATCTTTATTTTGGTCTTCTTCGTGGCACCGTTTATTGTGATTTTTTGTAAATCATAAATCATGATCTTTCGATGATAAATCAAACCATCCCAAAATCTATTCGTATCAGGAAAATAAGTAGTAAGAGCACAAGCATTGAAGATGCAGTTCCAGTTCTTATACGGCCTAAGGAATTTGGGCGGTAAGATCATGCAGTAACTTAGACTGCCCTATCTTTATGACGCATTAAAATGAATTACCATATTATTCATATTAAATATTATATCAAATGAGCACTAAGTGTTGGTCTTGCAGGGTAAGGTAATCTATGATAAGAATGCATTAGAAATAAATTTTCGTTAACCTGTGTGGTGTCATTGTGACATTTGTGAGTGCCTCTAAGCACTTCAATCTGATTGGAGAGAGTTGGACCGGAACTTCTATCACACTGGTTCACTTCCAGACCAGACACGTCAATGTCCAGGCTCAAGAAACCTTTAATCCTGAAAAAAAACAGAAAAGCACTTCTTTGGTAGAGGCCCATTTGTTGTTTAACTTGCTGATAGAATTTTATCAGTTGGTAAGTTTATACGACACAAAGATAAGAGGTGACTACAAAAGACGGGTTGAGTACATCCGAAAGAAGCCAGGTGGCCTAGGGCCTGTTTAGGGCACTATCCCACAATACATTTGTATGAATATAAGACGTTCAGGAAAAGTTAAAGACAATCAAACACTTCATTATCCAACTAATGCACAATATATAATATGTAGAAACAATTAAAATTATAAAATATTTAAAAGTGCTCCAACATGTTTCGGATCACAGAGGATCCATCATCAGGGAGCCTTAAACAGTGCTTGGCTAAAATTACAATAATGGTTCTATCGTATCCGTTGACATGGACGTGGTAGGTGTCATGACAGCATATACACAATTCTGGTAACACCAAAAAATGCACAATCCTCTAATATATGTATTCATTCCATTGCTTAGCTCTTACACGTTTCGGCGTAGTGACCATGACCAGGGAGATCATAAAAAGATCTCAATAAAAATGCAGCAATAAATGGTTTACAATAAACATACATTTGTTTGGATGTCAATAATGCAGGTCTTGGATAAAAGTATACACAAAATATACAAATGTGTTGACATTTCAGTGATAATGTAGTTTGTTTGTTTCCATAATTAAAAGATGTATAAGTCTAGGTTATAATTAGTTCTTGTTTACAAACATCTATTCTTTCTTGATTCAAACTGGACGCCGTCCTGCAAAACATAAATATTCTTAATTTGCATTTACCCTTTCATCAACAACTATCGAAGTTATAGCCACATTAAAATGCTTTAGCTGTCAGCCGAAGACCAGGAGGTTTACTCATAACACAATTTTTCTTGCGTCGGTCAAGTCCTAAGGGGCCTAATGGCAAGATCTTCGTCTCCACTTCGCAAAGCAAACTTCATTAATCACAGTTTAAATTGAATCGCGCTCGTTCTTTAAAACTAGCACGTATTTACTGATAACCTACAAACACGTTTTTGTATCTTTACTTCTTAGGATTTTAATTTAATGGAAATTATATATATATATATATATATGAACGCTCTTTACCATCACACTTCTTGTTATAAACGCGTCACCGGTTTTTTTTTTCAGTAAATTAGGCACAGGATTTCAAAATTCAAAACAAGCCGGCAACTAAATGTACACAAACTTCCTACATACAAAGAAGTATGGAGCATTATGTTGGATTACCACTTTCTAGGGGCAGATGGCGTAAAATAATCTTGACTGAGACATTCCGTAGTCTGATTCGGTCTTCCGAGCCAGACAGAATGTTACAGTTATCTTTCCCTACCTAAGAATTCGACACACGTGATACATTACTCGACGGTAAATAACCTACACAATTGGTTCAACATTGTCTGAAGGAAGTAACTCTAACTTACTGAAAGGGAGCGGGGTAGGATAGGTGACTGTTTATTTATAAAACATAATGTGTTTTGTCGAATGTCAAACTGGGACATAGTAAAGCCATGTTTATACATGTCAGTTGCCAAATCGAAAATGACGGAAGACGTAATAAAAATGGGATTTATACACGGAATGTCAAGCTTAGTTTAAGAACGATCGTTCGAGCGCTACTGAAGTATTTCTCTTCAAAGAAGGACTCTTCCTAAAGATGGCCGTTTTTCAGTTATCATGTTTCTCGACAGGAATGTAAGCCAACTGGTTGGTGGAGGAAGCAGCCCGAAGCAATGGAGCTGATGGTACCGAAGAAGTGCAAAACAAAATATTCTATTGAGGATTGAATAGAAAGACAGTTGATATCTCAAGCCACTCTATAGGTTCCTGCTAAAGATGCTGAATGTGACGTAAGAAATACCTTTAAGGAACAACTCCACCATAAAAGTATTTCTTATTTCTCCCTTGGAAATCTCCTTTTGTCCTTTGTCAACGTCTTTCTAATGCATGTTGTATGATAAGATTATACAATGCACAGTAGCACAGTGGTTAAGGTGCTGTGCTACAAATCGGAAAGTCGCTGGTTCGATTCATAGCCGGTGTCGGTGGATTTTTCATTGACATAAAATCCTTCCGATCGCACTATAACCCTGGGGTCGACACACCCTGTAACAGAAATGAGTACCAGGAGTATTTCCTGGGGGTAAAGGCGGCCGGTGCGTAAGGCTGACAACCTTACCACCATCCTGTGCCGTTGTCACGAAATCTGGGAACCTTAACTACCTGGAACCATCTGGGCCACTCCGGGCCTGTAACGGGACTGCTTTACCTTTACCTTATTGTGGCTAGGTAAAGCATAAATTTGGTGGAGGGGAGAGTCAAATTCAACTCCTAGAATTGACAGTTGAGCTACTGTTACGGTTTAAAAGAAGTGTTCTGTGCATGGAGAAGTGAGGGAGACAGTATCAGTTGCTAAGAAAGTAAGTCAATGGAGCATGAGCCTAGGATTTGATGAAATGATACTACGAGGAAAAAATAGAAGTGCTCGGTGAAAAACCTGTCCCAGTGCCACTTCGTCAACCACAAATCCACATCGACTTTCCCGGTGTGCAACCTTTACCTCTATGATCAGAGGCCGATGAAAACCACGTAAGATGTGGCATGAAAATGGTGTTGTTCAGATAAGTGTACTAGTGCAATTTATACTTGATAAAGTAGTGCTCCGTAAAAAAAACTGGGAGGATGAAACTTACTACACTTCCATGACCAAAAACTGAGTATTATTATTTGTCTGGATGAAATTTTCCGCTTCGTGAGGCATCCGAATCTTCATTGCCGCGTTTAGAACATCCAACCTTCCTTGAAGCAAAAGACTTAAGTTCTCATCGCCCTCGTCTATTTACTATTTAAATGCCCCCCCCCCCCGGTTAGCGACTACATATTCTAATTTGTTTCTCTCCTTCGGGTATTCCAACCAAACTTCTGTATATATTTCTTATCTCTCACATAACGAAAGAATAACTTTTTTATCTCAGTATTTAACCAACTTATTGCACAAAATTTGTTTCACAATAAGTTTTATTTCATACCTCTACATGTTTCGAGCACATGTGCTATCATGGTATCATCACACCTATAGGTGTGATGATACCAGAGGCTGTGTAATGCAATTTTGACCTCCTGATGATGAGCACATGTGCTCGAAACATGTAGAGGCATGAAATAAAACTTATTGTGAAACA
>Ga0123352_10016156_pt1 | contig 11889 bp, 5 predicted proteins | sample TergutLab28metaG_FD_89700 | JGI IMG/M metagenome (GOLD analysis project Ga0123352, IMG submission 89700) | Labiotermes labralis P1 segment gut microbial communities from Petit-Saut dam, French Guiana - Lab288 P1 | ecosystem: Host-associated > Arthropoda: Insects > Digestive system > Gut ...
ATTTATCTCAGTATTTAACCAACTTGATGCACAAAATTTGTTTCACAATAAGTTTTATTTCATGCTTCTACATGTTTCGAGCACATGTGCTCATCATCAGGAGGTCAAAATTGTATTACACAGCCTCTGGTATCATCACACCTATAGGTGTGATGATACCAGAGGCACAAAATTTGTTTCACAATAAGTTTTATTTCGTGCCTCTACATGTTTCGACTATAACGTAGTCATCTTCAGGCTGAAGATGACTAGGTTATAGTCGAAACATGTAGCCTTGTATTACCTTATATAATAAAGTGACTGTGCTTACGTACACTATATAACATTATGTTACGTTGAGAGCACATCGTGATGCTTCCATTTTAATGTGGTATTCGATTCTTCTATATTGTTGTTATTCTCACGGTAGAGGAAGACACTAGCTTATGATCAATAATCCTTCTTCTTTTTCTACTACTACTACTACTACCACTACTACTTTTCATGCACTACAGTCCTTCGTGGACATAGGCCTCCAGTAAAGTCCTCCTCAATTCCTTCCAGTCTCTGGTCCCCGTACCCTCATTTTCCCATTATCATCATATCCTCTTCAGCCTCATCAGTCCATCGTTTCCGTGGCCTTCATCTTTTCCTTATTCCTTCCATTCTGGCAGTGTTTATTATTTTGACACTACTTTGTTATTCACCGTGTCATTATGTACGTACCATCTTAAGCTAAGCAATTTTATAAATTTTACAGTGTCTGCTTCTTGCATTACGTCCTGTACTTCCTAACTTGTCGTTGTCACCAAAATGCTCAAATCGGTTACCATTAATTGTTACCCAGAATGTAGTAGAACCGATAATCCTAAACTTATCCTTTTTATTTTTACGAGATATTTTGGATTAGTGGTTCTACCAGATTCATAACCTACTGTATATACATCTTACTGCCAAGTAATAATTTACGTGTTCAAAATTAAAAATTATCATGAAATCGATTTCGTCATAATTTTCAATTTGTTAATAATTATATTTTAATGCAATAATGGTTAATTTGTTTATCTTAAATAAATTTCACGAGGTATGGTGGCGATTGTATTAATATGTGTTGAATATCAAATACGTCTCTTTCTCCCTGTTGTGAAGCTCTACCCTTTTAGCCAGTATTTCCCTATTCATATTTATGATCAGTATCCGCTCTCCTGCAGACTTATGGCCCCAGCCTTTTTCTCCTGCTACTAACACTGTTGCAGTTTCGCCTACGCTTAGCATAACTCGGACTATGCGGCTTATACGTAATGCACAGAAGCTATTTCTGTAAAGAAAAAAGGCTTTATAGTCTGAGTTCCGCGGACCGCCTGAGCAGCTTCTTATGTCGGGCCAAACCATCGAAGTTACTACAAATAAACCTATAATATTTACGATTAACCTTCTCACAAATTAAAACTTGTTAGCTAAAAGACGCGATTTCTTTGCAAAATGCTACTCGATACCGCGTAAACAGAACAGTGGTTTAAAAAAATCAGTCTATAGTACAGCCCTGCAGTGGCACTCTGGGCGAGTAAGCACAGTGGCCGCCTCTAACAAAAAGTACGGTCTTTCTAAAAAATCACAACTAATTATGGCGTGTCCGTATATTGGGTTCTTCTTCTTCTCCCATTGGCACTACAGCCCACTGTGGGCTTCGGCCTGTCGAACAATGTCCTTCCATTTTTTCCTATCTGCCACCAACTCTCTCCATCTTCTCACTCCCAGCACTTGAATATTTCTTTCTACTTCCTATTTCCATCTTTTCCTGGGTCTTCCCTTTCTTCTCGTCCCTTCCAGTTCTTGAGTGAAGATCTTTTTGGGCATCCTATCCTCCTCCATTCTCTCTAGGTGACCTAACCAGCTTATCCTTTGTTTATTGGACTCAGTAATTTAAAATTTATAGAGTGCCAACAATTTTTTTTAATTTAAACAATTCACTTTGTCGCCCAATTTGCTCTCCTGACTCTGCTGTCCGGTGCGGCTGCCCCACCCCCCCCCCCAGGAGTCCGATTTGACGCTGTAATTATGTTCCGGGCACAGTGCGTGTACCCATAACCGCTTGTAACCAGAGAACCCACAGAGCCTCCTATTCCTTCCCTTTTTTTCTTTTTGTCTGTTGGCGCGACAGCCCCCGGGGGGCCAGGACCTCCTCATTCACGAGGTTTCTAGATCACACACAACGAAGCACCATACTCGGTAGAACTCCTCTGGACGAGTGATCAGCTCTTCGCAGAGACCTGTACCTGACAACCGACAGACATCCATGCCACTGGTGGGATTCGAACCCACAATCTCAGCATGCGAGCGGCTGCAGACTTACATTCCTTCCCTTAAAAAGGTAAAATGAGTATCATTAGTATTAATATGTATATGTAGTTGCGTGGGCAGGAATAGTGTAGTTGGTATAGCGACTTGCCACGAGCTGGCTGGACGGTCCGGGGATCGAATCCCAGTGTTGGCGAAGTTTCCCACACCAGTCCAGACCGGTCCTGGAGCCCATGCAACCTCCTGTAAAGTGGTCGTGCTTTAGCCTGCAGCCCGGACACTACTCCAGCCTAACTGCACCTAACCTCTAACATACAGCAAACCAAGAACGAAACAACCAATGTGGTAATCAACATTATAGTCTCGAGCTCCTGATGACGGGCATAGTAGTGCCCGAAACATGTTCAGCCTATAAGAAGTACAATAAAATAATAAGTGATTTATAGTTGGTTTTTATTCTACAGTTAAGTGTAGTTCATTTAGTAATAAGTACAAAGGGATGGCTGCCATGAAGGTAAATACATTCAGAAGCAAGGTACAGAGCACCCAAGAAAGTTTTCGCACATCGCAAGTGATCTGTGCAACAGACGTTCGGAAACACTGCAGGCCAGTGTACGAAAGTGACGACCCCAGGACCACCACCGTCCCACGGACCCCTTTAAGGACATGTCGCTCGCAGAACGCAGCAGTGGCACAACCCAAAAATTGCCCATTTGGAGTTACAACTACGATGGAAATGAAAAATGTAACAACTACATCCGAACATACCGGCACGTTAGTAAGCCGTTACTACATGTCGAGATTCATATTGGACATGGCTGTTAGTACACTTTGTTTTACTCATTTCTCAAACATATATTTTGTACTTTTTCCACTGTTGCACTTAGTAAGCGATGTAGTTCAACAGTCTTCTTCATCCCTGCGAGTTTCTACGCACTCGCTGACTACAGAGGTACTACTGATACCAATCCTGCTTCGTAAGGGCAGGCTCCGTATTCGAATCTGTGCTCGACGACCATCTGCGTTTGTTCAGGTTTTTAGAGGTTTGTAATTGTGACTGTTACCAGGGGGTCGGTGTGGGTCCTTTGGTAAAGCTGAAAGACCGGGTAGTGAGGATTCGACCTCTGGCAGTGAAAGAGATTTGTCCCTGCTCCACAGCGTTGTAATCGTCCCTGGATCTCACCGACTTTCATGTGCGATGATTCCGAGGGTAAAGCGGCCGGTGCGTGAATCTAACTCAAACATCCGTCTAGTAGCAAAGTTAATAAGACGTGGCCCTCCTTCTGCAGAGGGTACCGAAAGAATAGTTCCCATAATACCTTAGGGGAAAACCGGGACTTTTCAGAAATCGTTGCTAAAACCTGAGGACATAAGGGAGGGGGGAAGACGACGAATTTTGCATATCACATGTTCCACAGGCGATCTGCCACTCATGCATGCGCAGGCGTTGTAAGATCGCTACGTCTTGGTGGAGAAACCGGAGGGAAAGAGACCACTGGAGAGACCTAGGCGTAGATGGGTGGATAATATTAGGATGGATCTCCAGAAGGTGGGATGTGGGTATATTGACTGGACTGGGCTGGCCCAGGATAGAGACAGTTGGCGGACGCTTGTGAGTGCGGTAATGAACCTTCGGGTTCCGTGAAATGCGGGGAATTTCTTGACTAGCTGCAAACCAGTTTGCTTCTCAAGAGGGACTCTGCACCATGGAGTAAGTAAATAAGTAAGTAAGTAAAACCAGTTTGCAAATGTGCATTCATAATGTATGGGTCAACACTAAACGGATCCGAAAATAAATTTGCGCATTTGCGAAGAAATATTCAACGTAATTAGCAACGCAGGCGGTATAGCGCGCACAAGCCGCGGCACGTTATCTGTGAACGATTTACAAAACTTGCCGTTTTTCATAACTGACGCTACAATTTTACAGCACTGCCAACATTACCAAGCAAAGGCCTTGTCGATTCCCGCCAACACAGTGCGAAACCAAAGATAACAAATTCTGAGCTCGCCAACCATCGGTGTAGGATACGGACTAACTGCAGTATTGCAGTGATGCGAAAGAAAATTCTACCAAATAAAAATCGGGACATTTCAACGTTCCGAAAAAGTTGTTGGGACACCGGGATATATGTTTTGAAATCGGGACAGTCCCGGGGGAAAATGGGCGAAAGGGAACTTTGTTCCCAGGGATAACGGGTCTGGTGCGTGAATCTATAATTCTAACCTTTATCTGCCATCAAGTTTAAGAAGAAGTAGCGCTATACCTCCACTGAATCAGAAGTTTTCATATCCTGGTATTTAAGAATGGAGATAAAATTTCCTTCACCTGCTCCTATAAATGATGTTTGTATGTTGCTACACATTCTTTTAAAGAAAATGATGGTCTATGTTCACATAGTTGACATCACTATCCCAAGTACGGTGTCCACACTTCTGCTCCGATATATTTTTTTTTTTAATGAATTAGGAAGGATGTAGAATGAATCAGGCAAAGTGAAGCTTGAGTTTCTGTCGCGGTATTTGCTGGAAAGCTGAGTAAAATCATGACAAATATCAGTCAATACACTTTTTTTAGGAGTCGAGATGCCGAGATAATATGTTGATTATGCACAGAGCAAGCTGACTCACACAGTAAGGATTCTGAACGTAAGAATTCTGTCTTCAGACGTCTTCCTCGGCAGCGACACCGATTATAACAGATGAAGTTCGTCGAGCTTCTCCTCATTATCTCCAGAGAGTACCCAAGATAGCACCCCAATTAGGTCACGAAAAATTCTTTCCACTTCCTTCCGAAATGTATACTAATCACTTGTCATTTCCCATCTATATCAACTCCCGGAAAGGCAAGTATTTGCCTGATACTTTTCCTATTAAGGAAAGTCCGAAACAAGGAGATGTTTTATTGCCATTGCATTTTAACTCTTTACTAATGTATGCCACCATAAGAGTTCAAGGAAAGGACTGAAGGAAGGGCTGCAACTGTGTGTGACACATCAGCTTCTATTCTGTGGTGATGACAATTTTCTGCATGAAAACAGACATACCATGAAGAAAAACATTAAACTTTTATTGGATGTTGGTAGGGAGATTGGTCTAGAAGTGAATGCTGATAAAGGAAGCATACGTTCAAGCCTCTTGAACAGAAGGCAGTACAAAATCACAACAAAAAGACAGGTAATAACAAATCTTTTGAGAGTGTGGCGAAGTCCGAAAAACTGGGTACAACCCTAACAAATCAAAATTATATTTATGAGGAAATTAAAGGCAGATTGAACGCGGGGAACGCCTGCTATCATTCCGTCTAGAATCTTTTGTCTTACAGTTGGCTATCAAAGAAAGAAAAGCTTAAAATTGACAGAACTGTATAATTTACTATACAGTCCTCAAACTTGGGCTTTCGCATTGAGTGAGGAGCATAGGCTGGTGGTGTGTGAGAGCAGGGTGCGAATGAAAATATTTGGGCCTAGAAGGCACAAGGTAATAGGGGACTGGAGGAGATTGCCTGAGATCCTTCGTGGTGATCCAATCAAGAACGTTGAGATGGCTGGTGCAAGTGGCTCATATCGGGGAGAGGAGAGGTGCATACACGGTTATGCTGGGGAAACCTGAGTGAAAGAGGCCACTTGGAGGACCTAGTCGTAGACAAGAAGATAATGTTAAAATTCACCTTCAAGAAATGGATCGGAGGGCATGGACTGGATTGATGTGGCACAGGATAGGGATAGAAGGCGGACTGATGTGAACACGGTAATGAACCTCGGGTTCCATAAAATGCGAGGAATGTATTGACTGAAGAGTGAGTGAGTGAGTTAGTTAGTAAACCGATATCCTAGCACTCAAAGCAATGTAATGGCAGCAGTGAGACAAAAAAAAAACCACAAATAAACAAACATTAAACTGTAGCGACATAGCCGTCACGAGAAACTTACAGCTGTTCCTGTTTTGCCGTTAGCAAGTATTGAACATCCAGTTACTCACGCGATCATATTAGTACTAACTGACTAACTATACTAACTCCATGCAGCACAGTTCTTCCTGAAAAGCTAACATGTCTTCAACTACTCAAGAAATTCACATCATTTTATGGAAACCGAAGGTTCATTTTCGCATTCACAAGGGTCCGCTACCTATCCCTATTCTCAGCCAGAGCAATCCAGTCCATGCCTCCTTCAGTCCATTTCTTGAAGATACATTTTAATATTATCCTCCCATCGACGCCTAGGTGATCTCCGTACGCAATTCACAACTGAGGCTGCAGTTCTAAAAAAAAATCCTGAAACATGGATTTCCTGGGTCAAACCGGGTTATCTGGGAATGTAACCAACGAAGCAGACATGGCATAGGAATAGAATGATCGCTGGTGATTTGCCTGCAGCGTGGTTGTTGATGGCTGGTTGCCAAGCTCACAGCGGTATGATACTACCGGGGTAGAGCATTGTATCGGCCTCAGCGAACAGTTGTATTGATTAGGTGGTTACAGCACGTTGCACTGTCCTGATAACGTTGCTGTTTTATAACTGATATCACGTTCAGCCAACCAAATATTCTAACACGTACCACAACACTGCAGCAGCTACAGAGGTTATTTGCCTGCCCACAATGCTGCATTTGCGTTACAAAACATCAGGTCTAAGAGACAATATGGTAAAATATATACCATTTTAGGCGCGTTCGCAAAATTGCGAAAAGTGACTATTATCTTCTTAATGTACTGTGTGTCCGTCCGTAGATCGTCTGTCTGCATAGAACAACTCGACTCCCACTGGATGGATTTTTATGAAATTTTACATTCGGGGGTTTTTGGAAAATCTATTGAGAAAATTCAAGTTCCATTAAAATCCTACAAGAATAACGGGTCCTTTTAAATGAACACCTGCGCACATTTATGACATGCCGCCGAGTTCTTCTTTGAATGAGAAATGTCTGAGACAGAAGTTGTAGAGAAAAATCAAACCACCCATTTTGTGTTCAATAACCTTTTCTTCCGCATATCACGCCGTATATCAGATAATGTGGGAAAAAAAGGTAACGCAGAGCAGAAAAGATGCGATTTGCGTGCCGGATAACTAAGAATATAATATACATAAAATATAAAAGGTAAATCATTCCCACTACAGGCCCGAGGTGCCCAGAGGGTTCCAGGTAGTTAAGGTTTCCAGATTATGTGACAATGGCCCAGGATGGTGTTAAGGTTGTCAGCCTTACGCACCGGCCGCTTTACCCCCAGGAAATACTCCTGGTACTCTTTTCTCTTAGGGCCATAGTGCGGCTGGAGGGATTATGTCAATGAAAAATTCCAATGACCCCATCTGGAATCGAACCAGCGACCTTCCGATTTGTAGCACAGCACCTTAACCACTGTGCTACCGCGGTCACAATATATATATATATATATATAAAATACATATTGTTTCGAAACTGATTAATTCCGGCTGATCTCGTAAAATGTTTACGGCAACACAAAAACTGAGAAACAGATCAACGATTTACGTCATTACGAATGGTTTAGCGAAAACTTCTAAAGAATGTCACTAGCAAACGAATATTCTTTTGTTTTTGTGCAGCATCGGGCACTTTAAATTAAGATCTGTGTTTTATTTTGGCCGGAAACACAAATTTTCTATAAAAGCTTTATTGCACAACACTAATTATTTTTATATAGTTGGCAGCGACATGTAGCTGAATAGTACGCACAAAATTTACCGTTGCCTTTCTAATGCAACAGTGGTTACGCGAACGAGCAGCAATATTACCTTGTGTGTACATATCCTACCTTTGATTTGATGTTTATGTGACCGTGCATCACTGATACAATAATATAAACAGCCAACTAGATGCAACAATAATACATTTTATTAATAGTTTCTATCAGCTCAACATGTTTCGGGTGATAATTTCACCCATCCTCAGGAGCACAAGACTGTGTTTACAGCTTGTGGTATAAAGCACTGATGATGCTGGTGACCAGGATGAGGTGGAACCACCTCATCCTGGTCACCAGCAGGCAGCATCATCAGTGCTTTATACCACAAGCTGTAAACACAGTCTAGTGCTCCTGAGGATGGGCGAAATTATCGCCCGAAACATGTTGAGCTGATCGAAATTATTAATAAAATTTATTATTGTTGCATCTAGTTGCCTGTTAATATTATTATACTCTATTTGTTTTCTAATGCAATAACTAGAGCTCAGACACAGGAAATTGGGAATATTTATGTAACGCACCTTTCTTTGACTTATCATTTCCGATTAGCAGTTCAAATCTCGACTAAACACAAAACTGACTACGAAAGGAAGTGGTTTCAGATAACAGGCGGCGTAAAAACCCATGAAACTGATATCTGACAGTTCTGTTAGAATTTTTACAAAGAGTTAACAAGGCTAATCGTGACAAGTACCTCATTATCACTTTGATGTACAGACAGAACATTGTTAAAATATTACGAAATATCATCATCATCAATATGTTCATGAAGGGTTAGGCGTGTTTCCTGTTCCTTAATCCTCAAGATGAAGTTGGTCCCTCCATCTCTTCCTCGGTCGTCCTATGTTCGTTCGTCCTTTTGGTTGATATTGTAGTGCTTGTTTTGGTATTCTATTTGTGTCCATCCTCTTCTGTTCGTGTCGTAGCCACAGGGAAATAAGACGACATAAACTTCCTTCATGTTTGTGTTGACAGCTAGCCGTCGATGCTGGTTGCCACGTTCACATCACATTTTCAGATCATGCCAAGTTTATTCACGTGTTTCGAAGCTAAGTCCACGCCCCAGAAACCTCCTTACGAAGCAAGTTACAAAAAGAACATCCAAGTGTTCAGGGATATGCAAATAAGTCGACTGTCGAATTGAGAACTGCACGCTTCTGGGTTATTACGCAGCGAGTAGTGGCAATTCCTCAGCGACATTTTGGGACAACTTATCGGTCCCGTCTTCAAGAGTCAGTTTTTTTTGGTTCTTGATTCTTGAATATGAGACAACAGGTTGTCCCGAAACGTCGGTAAAAATTACCACTACTCGCTGCATAATAACCAAGAAGAACGCGGCGGAAACCTGAAATCACGACCGCTAAATTTTTACCGATGCTTACGGGAGGAAGTCCTAGACTTCCTGTGCACTGAATATAAAGCACCAAGCGCCCCCGAAACGTCGGTAATTGTTTACGAGTCGGCACGGTGTCGCATCCCAGTAACAACACCGTGAGAACCTCAAATCTCGCGAACTGTGAAACTCCCTTCCTTGTAGAGCAGCCTAATTCCCATTACCGTGTTTACAAAATCTGTCCATTGGGCCACATCCGGCAACTTTATTTCTTTAAGATCAATTTAGGTATTATCCTTTTACCTGATATTAGTTTTGCCGAGTTGCGTCTGTCCTTTAAGTTTTCCGACTAAACATTTGTAATCATTTTTACCTAAATAAACGGTGCAACATGCTTTCCTCGTTTTGCCTTTCTTGATTTTAGGATCCTAACCTCCAAACCTTTTGGTCAATCCTCAATGTGCGATTCTCTTAATTACTGTTCTCAGAGGAGAAGAACGGGGGAAAGACAGGTTTCACTAACCCTAAAAAAAGCAACATAAAAATTTTGTATATTTTAATCTTTTTAGGCGCTTTTCGCAAAATTGCGAAAAGCGACTGTTAGCTTCGTCATGTCAGTCAGTCGTTCCGTCCGCATGGGACAACTCGTCTCCTAACAGAAGGAATTTTATGAAATTTGACATTTGTTTATGTTTCGAAACTGTGTCGAAAAAAATTAAAGTTTCCCTGCAAAAATGCTGTAGAGACAGACGGGTCACAGACAGCAATATAATACGGCGAATGCGCCTTGCATGCTGGGTAACTATGGCTTCAAACACACACTCAGAATATGTTACTGATTTTCCACGGCATCAATGGTTACGTGAACGCGGCTCGATGTTGCATAACGCACGTGTATGGCCCGTCTTTTTGGTCACAGGATCATCGGGCAGAAAATTATGAACTGCATAATAGTAAGAAATCTGACCTGCACGTAATTTTTTCTTGATTGTAACATGATTTTTTTGTGTTGTTCTGATATGTATGAACTCTGCCGTATTTTTGAAAGCTGTATTACCAAAATCTCTATGCTGTTTTGATTATATTCCACAATCTGTCTACGAGATATAATTTCCTGAGCTTTTGACTCCTTACCCTTTTTTAGCCAAACTTTCTCGTCTAGAGTAACCCATAAAATTCCTCGTAGACAACAAGTCGCACGTGAATGCAGATAAAGTTAGCCAAGATTCTTGACCCTGTGTTCGCTGACATCGCACCCGTTACGAGCGAGGGAGGGGGCTGGTTAGAGACAGCAAGTGGGGGAACTACGCAGCGAACAGCTGAGAGCGAAGGCCGGCCGTTAGAGATAACAGCATAAATATGTCACAAAATGCAAACAGATCCCTGCAAAGAGTTAGCATGGCACTCCAAAAGGCTTGTTTACTTCCAAGCAAATACCGATACCACATATTGGGGATTAAAACGGATTAAACATTGATTTACTACTTCTAACTGCGAAATGTTATTTCCCGAATGTTATACAACAGAGGGTCAACGCAACTAATTTTGTTAAGCAAGTTTATTTCATGTAACAAATATGGATACATTTTTCGGATTGATATAACGCCACTTGGGGCAACATTCATACGTAGATAAAAGTACATAAATACATACGCATTTGTATTGGTTTGTAATTGTGACCTCTGTTACGTACGTACGTACATACATACATACACACACACATACATACATACATACACATACATACATACACAGCCACATACAAGTGTAAATTAAAACATTTTACCTGACTAATCGACTCCATTCAGCATATTCATTCTGGAGAAGCTAACAGTGGCTCAAACAGTTAACAAATTCTCCGTATTTTATACAGTAAGAAGGTTCATTGCCATGTATACAGGAGTCCACAACTGGTCCCTATCCACACCCAGATGGATCCAGTCCGTACCCTCACCCTGTTTGTTTAAGTTGCTAGAAGAGTAACATGAACGCAACGGACCTGCTCTCTACAAGAGCACACCACTTTCATTTCTCGGCAGATGGCACGGCAGTAGGCAGAGCATGACTTTCACTGCCGTGTCCTGCTGGCATCTTCTCTTCTATTGCAAACATCCCGTTGCGACAACATGTTCAGTGCAAAACAGTAAACCGACACTCACAACAAAACATTTTTTCTCATACACCTTAGTGTATTTTACAGCATGTTTCGACCAGTTCGGCATCTTCAGGTATCACAACTGTGTATGAAACACGTGGGAGGAATTTATTGACGGTTAAATTCTTCAGGCTGTATAGCTTCTTCTACTGCTCCGAATACTACTAGCATAACATATATAGCTACATACGTACATACATACGTAACGACAGAATAGCAAGACAGTAGCAGGTGTTAGCAATTTATGTTTTTCTACCTGTCCGTCTGTCTGTCTTTCTGTCTGTTTACTTAGTTCAGGATCTATCTATCTATCTATCTATCTATCTATCTATCTATCTATCTATCTATCTATCTATCTATCTATCTATCTATCTATCTATCTATCTATCTATCTATCTATCTATCTATCTAACCATC
>Ga0123352_10016157_pt1 | contig 11888 bp, 6 predicted proteins | sample TergutLab28metaG_FD_89700 | JGI IMG/M metagenome (GOLD analysis project Ga0123352, IMG submission 89700) | Labiotermes labralis P1 segment gut microbial communities from Petit-Saut dam, French Guiana - Lab288 P1 | ecosystem: Host-associated > Arthropoda: Insects > Digestive system > Gut ...
CCGAAGGTTCATTACCGCACTCACAAGCGTCCGCCACCTGTCTCTATCCTAGGCCAGCCCAATCCAGTCCACATACCCACATCCCACCTCCTGGAGATCCATCCTAATATTATCCACCCATCTACGCCTAGGTCTCTCCAGTGGTTCCTTCCCTCCGGTTTCCCCAACAAGACCCTATACACCCCCCTCTCCTCACACATACGCGCCACATGCCCAGCCCATCTCATCTCATCTCATTCTTCTCGATTTTATCACCCGCACAATATTGGGTGAGGACTACAAATTATTTAGCTCCTCGTTATGCAGTCTCCTCCATTCCCCCGTTACCCCGTCCCTCCTAGGTTCAGATATTCTCCTCAACACCATGTTCTCAAACACACCCAGCTTCCTTTCCTCCCGCAATGTCAACGACCAAGTTTCAAACCCATACAAAACAACAGGCAAAATTATAGTTCTATATATCTTGATCTTTAATTTTTGGATAATTGCTTAACTATTAATATTATTTAAAGCTTTCTTTTTAGCGTAAGGCAAGTTGTAACTGAATGTGTAACAACATTTTTGGAAAGAACATTGATTTCCAAATTTTGTTGCGTTTCTTTATTCTATGTGATAAAGCTGCATAATGTTCGCATAATAGTATGCTTCTATTGATGCTAATGTAATTTCTTCTTTACAAGAAGTTACCTTTGCTATATTGGAAACATGAGTAGTTGGAAAGTAAAATCGAAGTTTGGGATAGCCTCTAGTGTAAAGTTTACACCAACTCTAATGAGAAACTCTCAGTAGGACAATGACTGTGATCTTACAGCTTGATCGTGACAAGTAAAGCAATTAAAAAGGCCGAAGGATATTGTTTATATTAAGTGCGGCACTGAAAATTAAAAAAAAAACAAAAATCGGCCTAAATTCTTCATACATACGGCAAATGTTCTTTAATATTCTGTATAAAGAGATCACATTTATTAAAATACCCGCAATTTTTCTTAATTGAATTTTTAAATGTGTATTATATTATTGTGCTCTTTTGATTTTCTCATTATTTCATACTAAATATATGCAAATTACATTCGGCAAAATGTGTGTATAATTCGTAGCTCACCAACACTCGAACTACGCAAACTATAGAAGCGAATTATTTATAGATCTTACCACATTATGTATGGGACAGACAGGAATGAAAATTGTTGTAAACTACCTTACGAGACGTGGGCACGGTAGCTCAGTTGGTATAACGAATGACTACAGGCTGGACGATCCGGGATCGAATTCCGGTGGGAATGAGATTTTCCGCCCGTCCAGACCGGCCCTGGGGCCCACCCAGTCTCCTGTGCAGTGGGTACCGGGTCTTTCCCAGGGGTAAAGTGCGGCCGGGGCATGCTGCTGACCACTCATCCCCTTCTAGTGCCGAGGTCATGGAAGAGTAGAGCTATACCTCTACCCACACTCTGGGCCACACCAGGCCTGTAACTGGATCACTTTACCATTTACCTTTCCCTTACAAGATGCAACTGAAGTCTCTTTATCAAATGGCAGCCATGAATGTCTGCTCTGTACTCGGGCTGGTGTAAATGTTTGTCATAAATTATGTCCCAGACCCTTGAATACGCTGCCATTCAAGTCAAATGCAGTTCGTCAGCCTTTCGCCGCGAATTAAAAGGGAAGCGCTCTTCTGGTCTATTACGCAGCGTATAGTGGTAATTCCTTACCGACGTATCAGGACAACCTATCGGTCCCACATTCAGCAACAAAGTATCCGAGATTCTTGACCCTTGAAGTTGGGACCTTTAGGTTGTCCCGAAACGCCGTTAAAAAATTATCACTACACATTGAGTAACATCTCAGAAGAGCGCAGTGCTCATGTCAGAATACAATTTGATGAAGAGTCTCGTTGTGGGTTTGATCAATGTGCCTGAAGTTTGCCTAAATCAGCCCCCATGAACTGAGACACTGAAGTCTACATCTGTGGCCATTAAATGAATACTAATGCAATAAACGCAATCGCTCTTGATTTATTATTAGATTATGGTTCATGGATTTTAATTAATTCACTCTACGAATTGAGCGATTGTGTGCCTCTCGACGTCTGCGCTGTGTGGATCTAACAGGATTTAGGTTCGTACATTTATAGTGCATTGCAGTATAAAGTTTCCCCTCAGTGATATGTTAAACAGACTTAGCGTCCTTGTGGGAACTAAAATTTCTACCTTGTTTTGGGTTTCCGCCTCGCCACCTGACGTTTTGTGACCAACTGAAGAGTGGATTGTGCGCGTATTTGCGTATCGAAGATGCCACCAGGCACTGCGAACTGAATTGTCTTTTTTGACAAGACGCGAGATGTGAGGTAGGACTGCTCCCAGTGGTTGTGATGGCGATTCAATTCGTAAAGGATATGGAAACGAGATGTGACGTAGGACGCTCACACCTGTGGTGAAGGTGATTCCATTCGTGGGATATGAAGACAAGCCTGCTGGAAAATACGAGTATTGACTGACGTCACTCTTCTTGAAAGTTTTGGATCATGAAAAAGAGACAAGAATCCACTCCGAAACTTCGGAAAATATTTACCAGTAAACACTGCACCATATCCCAAGAGACGAAAATACTTAGAATGGTATGATGCTCATTTTTTTTATCTGCGCACAGTTCCCACTCTTGCGAGTGGTTACGTTACTGGAGATAAACTCACAGTTTCAAAAATAATTATTTTAATAAACTCTTTGCTTTCTAAGCGTACTTTAAATATTATTTTCTCTAATCTTTTAGGAAATGTTGGAGAACATCCGAACTTATATTCCGTTCTTACTTACTGGTATTTTAGTTATCAAAATTTTAAGTATACATCTTGATGTACACCTATTAATAGATTTTGTTTTAGAAATGACCTAATTTTCTAGTCTAATTTAACGTACGCGCATTTTTATAAGCATTCACTGTGGAGTCTGAACAATATGTATCATCATCACCATCATCATCATCGTCGTCGTTATCGTCAGCCACAGTTGTAAGCCATTCAGGACTGCTCCGTGTACATTGGTGGTTATCTCTCCGTCTCTTTATTTGCCCTCCTACATTTCTTCTGCCAGCCGGTATATTCATACAATAACGTGGGAATGTTTGTATCGTTCATTATTTATAAACGTTGTGTCCACCTACGTCTATAATCCACAACAGCGTCATGTAATTTCACATGTTTCGTTATTTTCTAAATACTCTATTTGTTTTTTTTTTATTATGTAACGCACATTCAGCAACTGATCTAAAATCTTTCCTCTCCTCTACGTCTATTCTCCCTTTCAGGTTTGTTTGTACATTCCAGTTCTCTCGCCAATATAAATGTGTTGCTACTGCCATTGTCTCGAATAATTTGAACACTTTTTCCTTATTGCTTGTTTTAAATTTCCGGTAAATGGTTAGAGACACACGCGTGCACACACACACACACACACGCCTATATATATATATGTGTGTGTGTGTGGAACCTGTGTAATTTACAGTGTATCATTATAAGTTACATACGATATGCTACGTCCCAATTATTTTTCAATTACTTTGTTTTCAATACGTATTATGGCTCTGATATGCTTTCTTTTGAAGTGCCATCACTTTTTTAAGCTGTGGAAATTTAGGAATTTTAATCCATTCAGATTTTATTTAATATCTCTAATACTAGCTGGTAGTCGTTCTCTGATTTCGTAATCACTACCTGGTCTCTGCAAACAAAACCGTATCCAAGATGATCCGATGTATTCGCAATTATTTCCATATATATATATATATGTGTGTGTGTGTGTGTGTGTGTGTGTGTGTGTAGTGTAAGTGAAAATTCACGGTTAAAATTATAGTAGGTAAATTTACATCATAATACCTCGTACAAAAAAATAGCTTCACATGTCAAAGACCTTCTGAAGCATGGTTTCCAAGTTAAGGCTCTTTGGTAATAAACGAAGATTCTAAAAGTGTCATCTTGCGTTCCCACGCAGGAGTGGCAGGAGACAGGCTGCTGGGGCTCCACTTCCTTCCACCACGTCTGATTGAAGCTGTTTATTACGATGTCCCACGTTACGTCTTTCCAGACCTGTTTCAAGATATCAGTCAGCAGACTAGGATTACTTCATGGTTCACATATAATAATGGTGCTCCATTATATCTTCTTGCAGTTCGGGAATTATTGAATAACGTGTTACGGGAACAATGAATAGGACCAGGTGGACCAGCAACATCGCCTGCTCGCAACATGATTTAAATCCCTTTGGTTTTTGTCTCTGTGGACATGTGAAGTCTGCTGTTTATTGTGCAGCAGCCAGTGACATGCAGGACTTGCAACAACGAATAGACAATGGATGTGGAATGGTTCGTACGAAACCTGGAATTTTTCAGCGAGTAAAAAAAATATTGTGCAAATGTACCACGTCGCGCGTTGAAGGTCAAGGTGGGCTGCTTGAGAATTTTTTTATCTTCAGGAGGCCATAACTTCGAAACGATGCTTCAGAAGGTCTATGTTGAGAAAGCACGTATTTTTGTATTGTGTTTGTTGTAGATGTACCTTCTGGCTGTATATTTTTCGTTCATCCTGTATGTAAACGATATGTATGCGTATGTACGGCTGTGAGAGTGAGTGAGAATACGTTAGACAGAATAATCATATGCTTCGTGCCTCTGAAATGCCTTTCCTACATCGTGTCAACGTGGTCTTCAACTGCACGTCGTAACGAAATCAGACGTCTGGAAACGGTGTTATGAATTGTTGTGCGAGATCTCTACCACTCTGTAACATTCTCTAGCACCCATGAATTACTTCCATCATACATGTTAGTATAATGAATGCGTCTACTAGTACCAGCATTTACATATATTGTGATTACTAACAACGAATGATAATAGCCTTGTGAAATATCTTTGCCTGTACCACATCGAATTAGCTCAAATCACTGTCGTACCATGCTGACACATTTGCCTCTACAGATCCTCAGTAGATTCTACAGGGCGTTTCATAATGTTCTCCGTGATTACAAATATTTATAACAAGAACACCAATGGACCTACCTTAATGGAATTGTTCACAGCTACAGGAATATTGGAAGAGTTTTTTTTGACAAATAGAGATGTTCGATGTGTGCACCACGGGTGACACGTCACACATTGATACGATATTCAAATTCTTGCCACACACGCGTCAACATGGTTGCGTCGATATTCTTCACTGGTGCAATGATCCGTGCCTTTAGGTCAGCGAGGTCACGTGGCAAAGGTGGGATGAATTCTTTTTACGAAATGTACGTTGCACAGTAACCACAGACTTACTCGTGTGATATTCCAACACACAAAAAGAGAGAGAGAAAACCAACAAGATGCAACAATCAGATGTTTATTATCGACACTGTCTCAACATGTTTTGGGCATCATTATGCCCATCTTCAGGAGAACAAAGACCGTGTGTTTTTGCATGTGGTGTGCTGCGCTGGTTCTGCTGGATGTGGTTGGTAGCGGTTGTGGGGCGCTGCGTTGTGGGGTGCGAGCACTGTGAAGTTTACTGTTCGACTCGAACCTGTCGAACATAAGTCTTAACGCATCTCCTGTTACATCCGCATAGAAATAAATTTTGTATTAAAGCATTGACAACATCAACAAGATAGGCATTATCGTAACAATAGAAGTACTTAGGCCTTAATGTAAAGCGCTCAATATTTATTTAATATTTTATGCTAGATTGAAGTGTTTCGACGCATTTCCATGAGAACCTCGAATATCAAATTCTATTGAAAGCTCTCCAGTGGGACCCCCGCTGATACATGCGGACAGACGGACATACAGACAGACATAACAAAGATAACACGAAAGCATCAGAAAAGAATGAACATAATTTATTACGTAATAACGCGGTTTCTGAAACTGTATTTATTCTGAAAGTGGTACAAAGCGATCATACAGTTTGTTGTCATTTTTAGTATACAGGAAATATTGATGGCTGGTAGTTGGGAACAGACATATGATTGTGTATTATTTCAAACAAAATGTGCTTTGTATAGCATCGCGAAACTTAGTGTCCTGTACGATAAGACAAGCCCTAACACCATTGCTTTCTTGAGGCTGGAAAAATGGAGACAAGGTACAAATCAGGAAAATTATGAACATCTCAGTGTTACTGTCAGGCTCCTGCAACTGCTACCCTGTCGCTGCTTCCATTGAAAAAATATGAATAAGTAGTTTTTCAGATACATTTTCAATGAATTACGATTTTTATGGCCTTAAATGCGTGCCATTTACCAAAGACTTTATAAAAGCGTTCCCCACACTTACAGCAGCAGTTTCATTTTACTGGATTTCTCCGAATATTTTAGATAAATAAAATTACGTATTAATGTGAGTACTAGGAGCAGTTGACTTGGCAGAAACCGAAGGGATTGAAGGATATTAAAGTATCAAGAAATTTAGGAGTTACAGGGGAACGCGGGGAAGTCTGGCGTTTCCTCATTAACGTTACGTGAACTTGCCTTTTGCTCTTTTTGTACTAATAAGGTCAAGCTCCCACTTTGTTTCATTAATTCTTTCCCAAAGTAGAAGACAAGTTCTTGCATTATCTTCTTCAAAACAGCCACTTTCAGTTTTAAACACGGTAATTTAGTTATAACGTAAATAAATTATGAGGCACAAGGAAAAGCAGGGCAAGTGGGTAAAGAGAACAAAATGGCATTTTCTCAAGCAGTGTTCTGTACAGTGTCCAGGTTGTCGGTGTGCTCGCACTGGAAACAGTTTACTTTTTTCGGGCGTGTCTGTAGTTTTTCTGCTTTATGTCAAGAGATAGATCATTAGGCAGGTACTCGTTTTTTGCACAAAAATATGACGGTTTAATCGTGGCCAATATGTTGTAACGTAATGTAATCTTTTCTCATGAAGTTCATATTTGTTGTAATTTTTTTAAATATATGCGGAAGGTGAGGCATGAAATCTATGCACTATCTACGCCAAGAACATTACGTCTTGTCCATAATGCAGCGAAGAATTTAGGGACCCTTTGAGCTGTTCCGCCAGACATTGAGAGAGCGCCGACTCTCTTGGTTTAGGTATGAAGGGAAACACTTCACTTAATAAAAGAAACGTATCTCCTATGTAATATTTGTAAGAGGAGCTCAAACCACGGCTTAGGAACAGAGTTGCCACTGGGAGTGATGCTGATGAACAAGCCCGCTGTTTCTGTAGATGGGAAGGTCGTTTATTCTTTTAAAGCTTACTGCTTTCTTGATGCACCAATAGGTGTGACATTCAACAGGAGAGACAGTTGGCAAAATACTGAGTCGCATTCGTGGAACCACATTTGAAGAGGAAAAGCAAATTTATTACACATTCTGAGTGTGTGTTTGTAGCCTTAGTTGCGAGCATGTAATGAACATGCGTCATATTGTCACCTGTGGCCTGTATAGCTCTGCTATAATTTTCCATATTATCTCATAGATGGCACTATTTAAGAAAAAAATTATGTGACATAAAATGTGTTTTGACTTCCTTTAAACATTTTATCGGAAGCAATTCTCCTTGTAAGAAGTAGTGAGGGATATACAGGGTTATTGAAAATGATTGTTGGGGTTTATCAACTTGTCATATACAATACACTTGGGATAGGATTACATGTATTTTTTATTTAATAGAACAACACTCCAAATTTTTGTTATGTACTTTACAGGTATTCAATATGTGCACCCTTTTTGATTCTACAAAACGTCAAGACGATAGTCGAGTTCGTTCCAACTGTTTGTAGCATGTAACAACTTTCAGTTCCAGGATACTTGCGGGAAGAGGAGGAACATAAACCTGATCCTTGACATAACCCCATAGAAAGAAATCACATGGGGTTGCATATTGTATATGACAAGTTGTTAAAACCCCGACAATTATTTTGAATAACCCTGTATTATCTTAAATGTTTATTGGTGTTTGTGTAAACTACCCTTTTTTTTTTGAGATTTTTAATGGAATTAAATTTTTTCGACATATTTTCCAAAAATCCTCTAATGTCAACTTTCATGAAAATCCGTCCACTGGGAGCAGAGTTGCTCCATGTGGGCTAACGGACAGACGGACAGCCATGACGAAGCTAATAATCGCTTTCGGCAATTTTGAAACCTCTCCTAAGAATTGTACATTATGCCCACACGGTATTTAGATATTTTTTATTTATCTCAGTACAAATATCGACTTTTGCTTTATGTAACATAAAATGATTAGTTTTTATAAACAAATTGAAAAGTGTTTACGGAGTAGTAGAAACTGAGTCTTTATGTATAACAGTTTACACATCGTCTTATAAAGGTTAATATAGACAGTTGCAAGAACAAATAGAGTCGTCACTGAAAGCTAAAGAATGATGGGATGAATAACCCGCGATGTGCTTCGACGTAGCTATTTACAGAAAAGCGCAGAACAATCGCGGGTATCACATATCGTACTACATTCTGCAGATTCTTTCTTTGATCTAGATTTCAGAACCCCGAATTTGCGGATAAAGGAACCTTTCCCTTACGTTGACATATCCGCTATTGCCCAACCTTCTGCTGACGTGCAAAAGATCGGTTTTTCTGGAGACAGGCACATTTTACCATAGTATTTGTTTTCTGTTTGTCACGTGTTGACATAAGAATAAAAAGTTTTGAATGCTTAAAACTGTGGCTTTCTCGTCCTTCAGAAATCTTAAAAAAATTGAATCGTAATTCATGTCAGTCACTGGAGAGATGTGAGGTGTAATCAAATGTCCCAAGTGCCCCTGCTCCGACATTTATAAGTACCCAAACAGAAGCGGATATCTTCGGTTTGTGGCATCACTTCTGGTAGCTCCCACTGAGACTGGAAATAAGGAGCCCCAAATTTAGAGCTGGATACGTTGCTTAAAGTATAAAACATATTGTCACCAAAGCTGTAAAACTGTAAATGGAAAGGCAAGTTTATCTTTAACCTGGCGCCGGATTTTTTTTTAATTTTAGCACAACCTGTATATAAAATGTGAATAATACAGGCACCAAATAGGTTAGAATTATGAAACAAACTGCATTTTGAATGAAGAAAAAAACTGAGATATGCCATGTTTAAAATATTCAGTACATATATTTGTTGAATAAATATATAAAATGCAACTTTGGAGGTTAGCGGTGCGGTACGTCAACTGTAGTTGACGTTAGGCGTCTAAAGGTTAATATGTGCATATTACGTCGATGTATCAATTACTAGCAGCATGGCTCATGTGTAGTCTGTCTCCTTATGTGATTAAGGCATTGCACTGCAAACTTTACCTGTAGATACTTTATAAATATCCAAGCCAGAAACTTGACATATCTCTACTGCCTTGTAACAAATGATAACTCTGATCATAATTTCCATTATTTCAGGTAAATACACTATATTTAACTGAACTCTTACTGAAATTTACGTGACACCCTATCATCTGACTCTAATTTCCCATAAAATTCTGACTAATTTATAACACAGTAGCACTCCGCCTATCACGATACAACGTATGAGAGGATACAGTTACAGAACAACCCTGTCAAGATGCGTGACTCGCAGTATTTCGTATTTTGACACTCAAAATTGGGCGCGTGTTCGGCCGTGAACGCCATTGTTCTCCGTAGACTGCAGTACGTTGTCTGTCCTTTTCTTTCGTAAAACTTTGACTTTGATTGAATGTAAATTTTAAGCTTTCCAGCCGTGACTTGCTCTCCTGTCGATTCCGAAACCCTCATATTTTCTAAGTAACTTCATGCAGAAAATGAAGCGTGAGAAGCTAACAGTCTCACAGAATGCCCAAAAAATTAAAAAAAATTATTGTGCCTTATGTTGAATTCAACGTTTATCGCTGTTCTACAAGAAGCTACGACTGGACTCTATAATGAGCAAGATGAATCCAATTGACACCTTCTCACTTTCTGAAAGATAACTAATGTTTATCTCCAATTCAGATATCCTTGTTTTCACTTTGGTCATAAAGACAAAACAGATATTACAAATCTGGCTAGGCAATAGTATGATGACCATCGTAGTATATGCGGCAGAAAATTAATGTAGAATGTGTCTAGGGTTGTCACTGCCCTCTGCTTCACAAGATGGGTGCCTTTTCACTTTTCTCTACTCCTTGGCTAACAACTATCAAAATGCTCGCTCTTCATAAGTGTAACTCTAATCTCCATAATCCTGAACGCAGCGCACTACGCTGTTGTTAACCATTTAAGCCCACTGGTAGGTATATACTGTAATACACTTGCTGTACATTTAATCTCTCGGCATTTTTCCCCTCCATACTCGTAAATATTTATTGCTTTCGCATAATTATCACGGCAAACAAGGATATTTCGCTAAAAAAAAGAAGAAACAGATTGGTAATCATAATGAAAAAGAACTATATTCTATCTTATATAAATAACAGAGGTTTTATACGCAATTAAATGAATATCAGTACTAAAAGGACTATAGAATGTTCGCACAGAAGCAATTTCAAAAGTAAAATGCTATGAGCAAGAGTTATTTAAACCATACCACTCGTAAATCCTCATTGCTTATTGAGATATCTGATAATAATATATTAATTTACATTCTGTACAAATGAGATTGTCGTATAAAATAATCTAAAACTCAGAGTTGTGAAAAGAGCAACTCTCAGATATCAATGTTTTCACTAACACGACAAGCATAAACGGATACACATATTCCAGTAACCGATGGTACTAGGAAGCTTATCGAAATGGTTACGAGTCCACGGAGAACGACTCTGTCCGCTTCTATATTAGGTTGACTTTTCATTCGCGCGAAGACAGTGGCCTTGCTAATAGTTTTTTGTCTAAGTCACATTGTCACCTTAACAATGATTTACAATATGGTATAATAAAGAAAACTGCCATTTGGTTTTAATGCCAAGCAAAAGAGCAAGAATGTAATGTTAGAACTTCAGTGAAAATGTTAAGGTTTGGGTATTCAAACTGGAAATAAAAACTGCCTGCGAGTTCGAGCAGAAGTTTCATTCCCATCCACGTGTATGTACACGTGCAGTAGAGTTTTGTTAGACTCGTAACTGAATTACAGTCCGTCATCAAGAAGTTCTTTTGAACAAAATTATGATTAGTAAATGCTAAACAAGTGACAGTTATTCGTTTTCGCCGGCAATAAATAGTGCTCTTTTATTCATTTGGGGCATTAACGTTAAAAATGAGATGAAAATTTCTTCGTGTAACTGAGAAGAAGTAATTTCATCTGATACCTATAATATGAAAGAAATCTAGATCATTTATTAACTGTATTTTATGTGACTTTTCTTTCTGCCTAATATTGTGAGACTCCCTTCGTGAAAGGGAAAATTATACTCGTACTTCAAGGAAATAAGTTAAAGGTAAATCAGTCCCGTTACAGGCCTGGAGTGGTCCAGAGAGTTCCAGGAAGTTAAGGTTCCCAGATTTCATGACAACGGCGCAGAATGGTGGTAAGGTTGTCAGCCTTAACTACCGGCCGCCTTTACCCCTAGGAAATGCTCCTGGTACTCATTTCTGTTAGAGGCTGAGTCGACCCCAGGGCAATAGTGCGATCAGAAGGTTTATGTCAATGAAACATTCCAATGACACCAGCTGGGATCGAACCAGCGACCTTCCAATTTGTAGCACAGCACCTTAACCACTGTGCCATCGCGGTCCCCCACTTCAAGGAAATAAATGATTTAAAATCTTTTATACAGGGTGTCCCAGGAGGAATGTGCCAGACTTCTGGAGAGTGTTCCTTATGTCAAACTATACCGATATAACTCAAAACACCTATATCCAAAGTTGAACGGTTACGGAGATAATGACCAGAGAAGTTTGAAACTTTGACAGCTGTTACACACTTATTGATTACCAAATACATATTAAAACTGGCAG
>Ga0123352_10016159_pt1 | contig 11887 bp, 14 predicted proteins | sample TergutLab28metaG_FD_89700 | JGI IMG/M metagenome (GOLD analysis project Ga0123352, IMG submission 89700) | Labiotermes labralis P1 segment gut microbial communities from Petit-Saut dam, French Guiana - Lab288 P1 | ecosystem: Host-associated > Arthropoda: Insects > Digestive system > Gut ...
TGAGTGGACCCCGTTCCAGACCCACTACTACTCAGAAAATCTGGTAGCGCCGGGGATCGAACCCGGGACCTCTGTATCTGTAGCCAGAAACTCTGACCACTAGACCACAGAGGCGGTCGCATCCATAATATATTAGCAAAAAAAAAAAAAAAATTCAAACCTAAAATTTCTGCAGCACTTTTGGGATTGCCAAAATCTTCGCCGCCCAAAATATTAATAAAGCTTAGGGTATGCCTAATATGCTGCGGGCTGCATTTCAGTGTCGTCCTTCGCCGATAACAGTTATGAAGCGTGTTTTGAAGTTTTCATAGCAGTGTAACAGTACAGCCGGAAACTGTGGGATGTAACAATGCGTCTACGAAGAATGGGCCTTCAACCCCTCAAGATGAAGGCCACACGTTCTTTCGAAACGTCTGCAATCACATATTCAAGACCGCACAGTTACATCCCAGGAGCCCGGAATCCCCAGTACCTGTCAGCTGTCTCTTAAAAACTTTTGGGTTTAATGGCGTAAATATTCAGTGACCACGTAATGTCACACCATCCCTCTCGGGCTACAATACTTGCATATACGAACAAATAATCCGTGTATTTACCGATGTTATATATTACGACATTGTCAGCATCAGTGTCGCCGCACACATACAAGAAGTTCAACCTGGAACGGGCTTTGAAGGCACAGACGGGGAGTAGATGTGCAGCGCTACTCTTTCTTTAACCTCGGCACTAGATGGGGTGGGTGGTCCATGCTCCGCCGCATTTACCCCGGAAAGAGACTCGGTACCCGTTCTATGGGAGGCTGACTGGGTCCCAGGCCCAGTTTGGGCGGGTGTGGAAAATCCCGTCCCCACCGGGATTCGATCCCCGGACCGTCCAGCCCGTAGCCAGACGCTACACCGACTACACTATCCCGGCCCACGTCGTGGGACAGATATTATGTGAAAATTCTGCCAGTATTAACAGTGTTGAAAATTTTGGTTCAAATGAATTTATCATAATATGAATGTTACTCAGTAATAATACATTTTAAGTCGGCAGAATTTTCGTGTAAATTTTGGGCGACGACTCTAATAATAGCGCAGTAGAGCCGGAACACCGACGTCGCGGTGTGACTCTGGTGAATGAAATACAGTAATTTGGTGATTATGTGTTTCTATCTATAACTGACACGAGGCCATACGGAATGCTGAAGTGAAGAGTCGTACTGACGAAGGTGGAGCAGGGAATTGGCAAGTCTGTAAAGTATGTACTTCTCGATGAGATACACAAAATTACGAAAGACTTCCTTTAACATGTATTAAGCCTAACTGAAATTTGAATGTTGAACTGCAAATTAATTAGTTTCTCAAATCGAATATCAGTAAAGTATGTGGGAAGTTTGTCGGCTGCATGGATCAGTCCACTTATGGCCTGAAGCAAACTACGCTATAGTGTGATTTAGTTGGGCTAAAAATCGGATTGGCCTCACAACTTTTAGTCTTTCGTAACACATTTCAACAAAAGCCGTGGAAGCGTTACGGTGTAGCCTGCATGGAGTAGCAACTCTACGGCCTTAAGTAACCTACGCTATATTGTGGATTGATTAATGTGGCTTAAAATCGGCTCAGCAACGTTCAGCGGAACTTCCATTGCCTAATTCGAATTTAAAAAAATGCCACCAGTTGGTTTCGTCGCCGACAACATAAACTGGCAGATAAACGTGACAGAAGCCTCGAGTGTGGGCGCCAGAAGGGACGACAAAATCATAACAGGAAGGTACCTAACAGGTCCGTTGGAAATGCGATGTGTGAGAGCGGCAGTAACGGCTGCAGTAACAGACCAGAAGTACGCTTACGTTAAAGTTGAGAAAGGTTCGTGTGCGGGGAATGCTTACTGCCGTTTGGCTGAGAGTACTTTGTCTTCCGATGTCGCGTTTAAGAACCTGCAGATTAAAAGAGCCTACATAGGCATAATGTTGTTAGTTTATGTGTATAGACTATAGAGCTATGAACGCAGTGCAGTGTCGCGTAAAGGTAGCAGCCGTGCATTGCGCTTCCTCTGCTGCACGTTGCAATGACCTTTAGAACAGTTTATTATCTATTTAATGCAAAGTATGAATATCTCAATACTAGCTGTAAGAATAAACAAGACAGGTAATGTACGTATAACGTAACACTGAGGCGAGTTCGTGCAACCATTGTTGCAGTGGAAAAGTAATAAACATTACATGTTCTGAGTGTGTACTAATAGCCTTATGTATCCAGAGTGCAATGCGCATGTGCCATTTTGTCACCTGTGGCCTGTACGGTTCTACAGTATTTTTCGACCTCTATCAAACGGTACGATTTTCGAAAAAAAAATATAGCTTTTGGACATGAAATGTGTTTTTTGACATTACAACTTTTGTCTGAAAGAGTTTTCATTCTAAGAAGAAGTGAGCGAAATATGATCCAAAATGTATACTGGTCTTCATGTAAAGTACCGTTATTCTTCTCCGATTTTAATGAAACTTGAATTTTCTCTACAGATTTTCTAAAAATGCCCAAATATCAAATTGTACGAAAATATATTCAGTGGGAGCCGAGTTGTTCCATGCGGACGGACGGACGGACAGGCATAACGAAGCTAATGGTCTTTTTCGCAATTTTGCGAAAGCGCTTTAAAAATCATTCACAGTTATTGGGCCAATAGGCTGAGAACAGATAAGTTGATCGGCTGTAAGCCTAAGTATTTTGCAATAATCCCATTACGTATTTTTCCTCTTACTGTTTGAACAGTCGGCACATTTAATGACCACGTAGTTGGAATTGTTTGTATATTTATTTTAAATAATGTGTTTTCCCCCAGGCTGATATGACCGGCCGGTATGACGCAAGGTATGAAGTACAATTAGGTCCTCACATACGGCTTGTTATTATTTTTGTGATAAGCCTGTATATGTGAATATGAACTTAATGTATCCAGACAGAGGGCTGAGTGACTCTGGTCTCTTACTACATTATGTTCCGATATATAAGTTTGCGGTAACCTATGCACTATCCGAATTTCTGCGTTGCAGCCCCTACGGACAACACATTCTTACGTCTCGTTACGGTATGGTAGGTGTAGGACTATATCATCTGCACCTTAAGACGATGACTAGAGTCTAGACTGCGAAAATGAGGTTTCGACACGGGTGATGTGGAAAACTGCCTTCTTCCGCGACACGCCGCCGCGTGCTTGGTGTATATGTGCCAGCCAATACAGCGTCATACACCTGAAGACTGTGCTACGTCACGGTAACATGAAGACATCAATGATTGTCGCACACCTTTGCAGGATAAGAAGAGGGCTGCACTCTTCATCGCAAGGTCCACAGTCTTTTACCAGCGATTCAGTATGTCTCTAGGGAACTAAAGTTAAGGCTTGACACTTGTAGTGTAGCCTTGGTTAATTTTGCTTCGATACGGGATTGACAAACGAACTCATAAAGCGCCGGTGCTAGAAATCATAATCATAACCCTCTCCGGGCGCATTTAACGACGTGGGCTAAAACAATAGAATGCTGTGCAGTTGTTGAACCCCCCCCCATTGCCACTCGCAGGGTTTCCGTAGCAGGTAGAGGTGTGTGGTTCTTGAATCTATTTGACTGTAGCATGACGTATGAATACGAATTACTGTTTGATGTAGTACAGGTTAGTAATACACACTCTCTGCTGAGCATAAATTTATGCGATTCTGAAATAAACACGGAGCTGTAGCAGCTGAAAGCGTATTTGAGCTCGTTATAAACCAGGTCATATGTGGCTGTCGTCAGCAGTCCTTGTTTGGCCGGAACCTCCGATTGGAATGTGAACTGTTCAAACATGTCCGTATTTCTTACTAGTATAAAGCCTGTTTCATCTCCGGCTATGTTTTCAAGGGATAACCTAACAGTTTAAGGTGGTTCCTTACGTAAGCTCCTTTGTGCGATGCGAAGAGGAAACGTTAAAAACAATTATGTACAGCAAGCAGTGCACGCAGACGTCAAACCTAGTGATTCAGTCAGAGAGACTTCTTCCACGGCGACCCACTTCTCATCTTCTCCAACAGATGTCAGCATCTACAAAGAAATAAGGCGATGTTCCGCGCCCACAACACCGGAAGTGTAGCAACGTACACAACGTATCTAGATGACACCCAACTTGTAGCTGCTGCTTCGTTCCGTGACCAGGGTCCTTATAAACTTTAAAATGTACCTGCATTCATGTGTCTGCAGGACGAACAGACTGCCTCGCCCGTTACGTGATTTATTTCCTAGATTATTTATACGCTCGAAAAAATATACTAAATAGGAAGCGCTTCAGTTCTTATTCCTTCCTGCAAGAACCACAAGTCCATTAAACGGGACGAGGGCTGAAAGTCATTTTACCTATAAAAACCAAATAGATATAAACACAATATAACGCAATCCTGACAATTTTAAAATTCAGTTAGTTTCACAACGTATGCGTTATGGAATGCACTGGAATCATTGCAAATTATTTTCCATTACCATACAGCACAGCACCCCTCGAAATGACTACTGAAGTGGGATATAATCTTATTTGGAAATCTGTAATATCAGCCCAAACTAACCAACACTACAATTAGCTGATTAATAAAAACAAACCAAAGAAATCTATTCACCTTATTAAAAATTTAGAACCCAAGATTCATCAATGTCTTCACAAAACCTCGTCACCGGAGCGTCATATCACACTTCACTAACAACATTCTATCATCCCATATTCCACCCAAATTTCTTCACACATTCCTTGGTCCCACCATTTCCACAGTAACATACTTGGACGGCAGCAGAACGTCTGTCCGTTCGGTTGAAATTTAGAGCTGTGACAGTTTACCGAATGGAAGCCGAAACTATCGGTGGAAACCGAGGCTCTAAAAGCAGCGAATAGGAAGATGAAACACGGTACAGATTGGTATACATTTAACGACGTTTCGGAGGAAAAAACAGCTGCCTTCATCCTAAAAACTGAAGTAATCGGTTCCTTCGAAAGACTGTCAATATCTACAAGACTACACGGCAACACAAGACAGCATTCCGCTTGCTACGTGCAGTGCAGAGCTGTAAAAGAACACCCAGGACGGCCAAAGTGGACGTGCGGTGCTGCGACGCGCGTGGACTTCAGTCGCCCGGACACTGGGATGGTGAGTTCAGATCCCACTTGGGACATCGATTGATGTGTCTAGTTTCTCTGCGTTTGTCTTACTCTGTACGGAGGCCTCGTCGAAGGAGTCTTACCACACGTCTATGAACAGACTTACAAACCCACAAAATAGGATGCCCTTTGCTGCACAGGACTGTGTTCACCAATGAAAGAAGAAGACGAAGAAGAATATGAAGAAGACGAAGATGAAGAAAAAGAGTCAAAAGGAATGATACACAACAGAAAAAACTACCAACCCCAAGCAGCAGTCCCTCCTGAGAAACTACTAGTTCCTCAGCTCATCAAGAAATGTCCCTATTTTATGGATAGTTCATCACTGCGGTCACAAGCGCCCGCCTACTGACTATTCTCAGCCAAATCAATCCAGGCCATGCCTCCCCATTCCACTACTGTAAGATCAATTTTAATATTGTCCTGCCATCTAAGCCTAGGTCTTCCAAGGGGTTTCTTTCCCTCAGGTCTCCTACCCAAAACTCTATATGCACCTCACTTGTCTCCCATATGTGCCACGTGCCCAACTCACTCTTCTCGATTTCAGTACCCGAGTAATAATCGGTGAGGAGTACAGAACATTAAGCTCCTCATTACGTAGTCTTCTCTCCCCTGCTACCTCGACCCTCGTAAGCCCTATTCTCTACAAGTCTCGGTCTATTTTCCCCTCTCAATGTGAGACCAAGTTTTACACCAATACAAAACAAGAGGCAAATTATAGTTCTGCACATATGAATATTTATATTTTTGGATCAGAAACAAAAAAAGGCATTTGGAAAATACATGTGTTTCAAACTGCAATACAGCCCCCAATCGTACCTGGATTACTACAGACAGTACCACACCACCACTGCCCCCTCTCCGATCCTTTCAATACAAGTGACAGACTACTATTACTACAACATTAATTTGTGAATGAAAGTTTGTCAAAAAAACACTTGACACAAAAACTGGTCACGCAGTTCATTCAACCTTACTTCCCTTTTTTGTTGCATTCTCAGAGCAAGTGGTTCCACATCCTTTTTTGTTCTACAAATTTCGCTGTCATTTGTTGCTTCAACAAACACGTTTGTTTCTACCAGTCATCAACGCTATTACGTTTTTATCATCCACACACAACTTCCCGAATAAAGCGCAGCTTGCAAAAATTTCCTATACGAACAAGGAAAGAGGTTGAAAGAACTGGTTTAAAGCGTCAAAGCTTCATACAAGGACAGATTCAGCACAGTAGAGAAGGCAGCAAAGTGCGTTGAAGCTAGGTCTTGAACCGACAGCTCGTACAGCATAAGAACAACAACAATAACAACAATAAAACGAGCAGCAGCAGCAAATGTTAGGGTCATAGATGGGTCTCATTACCTGCTGCAGCTCCAAAGAACTATCATGGCTCCAGCTCTTGCGAAGTAAAAGCAGCAACTACAAGAATACTAAATCTGCCCACAGTGACCAAGCAGGAAAGGTACGCACATTTTCACAGCCTTGGACTGCTGCAACACGTGTATCATGGGATCGTATCCTTCTACAGGTCAGTAGGCAGCCCCAATATCACAAGTTTTGTTGCCCTGTCTTGTGACGGAGAGATCCCTCGTAAGGAACCTACCAAATATCTCAACAGATTGTCTCAGAAATCAAACTTGAATTCGCCAGTCATCTATGACAGCTGGAAATCAAAAGTAACTGGTATGATTCATAACTGTCCGGACAGAGAATACTGTTTAGTTGAACAATAATCTGTCAATTTTTTAAATTCTCTTGTAGTGAGGTGAGTGTGTCTTTTCGAACTGTGGCCCCTAGGGGGCCTTTGGTCCATTCTCCTAGCAACAGTTGAACGATAATATATTGGTGAACTACTAAAGGACCGAACAGCTTGGTGGATAACCTGTTCCAGTGCCACCTTGTCCATCACAAATCCCATAAGGATTGACACAAAAAACACGAGTAATAAATATTTTTTTTGAAAATCCAGAAACTTTTGTGAAAACATACTTCATAAAGCAGAGAAATAAAATAATGTTTAAACCACATATATTATATTTATCAAGTTATGAAATCAAAATTCTGAAAGGGTCTAAGATTCAAAACTAATTTTAAAATTCGGTCCGTCAGAAGACATTTAAATTTTCCAAATCACGATTCCTCAATCTTACCAGAAACGCTACCGGTGTAAATACAATAATGTCTGATTAAAATTTGTACCTGCTTACCTACTTACAGCAAAAGTGCCGCACACGTGCACATGCAGTTTACTTAGGCCACGATTCCATTGGAACTGTGTAACATATAGTTCAAACAGCGTCGTCAAATAGCACAGAAATCACACGAACTTATGAAAAACGACAGCGGAGTCTTGAACTGAAGATTTCACATTTACGTCTGTTTACCTGCACTTAAATCTGTCTACAGTTTACTTAACGACACTACCTTGTACCTGGCCGGTCCCAGTGGCCGCGCGGTCTAAGGCTTAGGTCTGCGGCCGCTCGCATGCTGAGATTGTGGGTTCGAATCCCACCGGGGCCATGGATGTTTGTTATGAGTGTTGTGTGTTTTCAGTTTGAGGTCTCTGCGACGCACTGATCACGGGTCCAGAGGAGTCCTACCGACTGTGGTGCGTCATTGTGCGTGATCTAGAAACCTCGTCAATGAGGAGGCCATGGCCCACTGGGGGGCTGTCGCGCCAAAAGCAAACAAACCTGTACCAGACAAGACTACTGGATCAGATGACGACAGATTATTAGTGAATAATGAACGGAAAAGGGCTTGGAAGGAAGCGACCGTGACCTAATTTGAGGTATTAATCCGACATTTGTGTGTTGGTACTGAGATAAAACACGAGAAACCACAATCAGAATACCCAGTTGGCAGGCCGATATTTGCACCCGGGAATCCCAGACACAAAGTAGGAATGCTTCTCAATCTACCAAAACCTCCGGTGGAGACGTATGTTACATTAACCCCACACCGGGAAATTCAGTTAACACATGCATTCATTTAGTAAACGACGTCTTGAGGCACGCAGCCGGTTTATCCAAATACATCTGATGTTCAACATATCTGCTGAGTGCTGAGCGACAAAAAGTGGTTACCGGAGGTAACGAATTGCAGTACCTGAAAAACAAAACCAGCACCACTCTTCGTTACAGCAAAAGTGGCTCAAATGCCTCTCTGGCTTCTCCGACAACTGGCACAACCCTTGATTTGGCTTTCTGAATAAATTCGTTTTACGGTCTACACAGGTCATTTAACGACATTCTATCAACCCCTGGAATTGCGTGAACTGTATAACTAAATGCAGCCTGCACTCGGATACCACATCACCAACAGACAATCCCGCTACATAACACCAGCACGCCTCAAGTCAGCCTACACAACGCAACAAGTAGTCGCAAGCCCCTGAAGATGGACGTATTAACGTATGAAACATGTTGAGCAGCAGATAATAAAGCAAGTGTCATCTAGTTGGTCAACCTTTATTCAAACTTATAAATTAGTTATTTAATGTTTAGTACATCATCATTTGATGTACAGACTCCCTGATGTTAATCCCATAGGATTCGAAACATGTAGGAGGTCTTAATTTTTTAATGCAATATAATCGTGTATACAGAAATACTGTACATTTGTTGGTGAATTATTATGCACATAGTGTTAGCTTCCCTTGGCAGCCGGTGGTGGCAGCACATGATTCTAAGAGGCCTGCAACAGAGCTGCAAAACAGCGGAAGTTATTGGTTCGAGGAAAAAACCATTCTTATATCCATGATTCAAGTACGTCCCTCAGATCCTACAATTTCTTTCAAAATGGACAAAGAAGATTTCCGACAAAAATTCCGTTTACAATGACAATCAATAATGCAAAAGGGTAGACATTTAAAGGTGTTGTAAGATATCCACAATCGACTGTATTTGTCCAATGGCCAGCTCTATGGGCAATTTTTCCCGATCCTCTTCATTTGACAACGTCCCTGGCGCAATTATCGAAGAGCATCGACAACGTATCGAAGCCGATAGATTTACAATACCAAATATTTCACATCGATAGGCGCTTTAAAGTTTCAAATATATAAATAAATATTTGTTTATTAAATATTTTATTGTTTCTATGTGCGATTTATTCTCAGTGCTATAACTAGCAGCCTGTTTTAATCTTTTGAAGAGTGAAATATTAAATTAAAGGGCCTGTAACACCGTCATAAATTTGTTTAGTCTGACGTATAGTTTAGTGTACTTCATATGGCCAGGGACCACAGGCATAGGCATTCATTCATAGTCTGTACGTGTTCCATCCGTTGTCAGCACATTTACTTCCTTACCACTCAACCCTTCAGAGCCCAGTAGTAACTGCGTGTACAGTACAGCCTGCTGTAACATTAAGAAACTCGATATTTTTCGACACACCGCACTGCAAGTTGTTCTGAAGATTGTTATAGTAAACACCAATTTGCACTAACATAAACAGGAAATGTTATAAACGTAACATTGAGGCGCGTCCGTGCAACCACTGTTGCCGTTCAAAAGTAATAAGTATTACATATTCTGAGTGAGTGTTTGTAGCTTTAGATAGCAGCTTGCATGGCGCACGCTCCGTATTACAATGACATCTGTGGCCTGTCCGACTCTACCTTTTTTTTCCCCCAAATTATCTCATAAACGTCACGATTTTCGGGAAAATCGATACTGAACATAAAAGTGCTTTGATTGTCTCTGCAACTTTTGCTGAAACAATTTTTTTCATTCTGAGAAGAATTCTGCGAGAAATGTTCATAAACGTACATCGGTCTTCAAGTAGCTGTTATTTTTGTCGGATTTTAAAGAAACGTGAATTTCCTCAACAGATTTTCGAAAAATGTTCAAGTATCAAATTTCACGAAAATCCGTTCAGTGGGAGCCAAGTCGTTCCATGCGGATAGACACGACGAAGATAAATAATCACTCTTCGCAATTCTGCGAGCTCTCCTTAAAAAATTATATAAACGAAAGCAGGCTACTAAATTGTTTACAATAAACTTGACTTTTATACAATAGGCCTAATATAATAGTAACAGAAAACGTTGTCAGAAACAGACCTTTTTCATACAAATGACAATTCAAGGAATTTGACTGCTTTCCTTTTTATTCATTCATGCCTGATGAAGACTCTTAGGGGTCCGAAACATGTACCATTTTGTAAAAGCAGAAGTTGTTTTTATAACAAAAAGACGGGAGTGTGGACTGAACCTATCATTATTGTATACACCAATCGTTCACCAAACAGCATTAACCAGTCGGTCGTGTCACGGACGCGGACTGTATTCTCTGTGACGCAGCAACTGTCCACCTCGCGTTAGAATCGGATGAACATCAGTCTTCAAAACGTCAAGCGAATTTCTTGTCTAATTTTTGTAAACAAACCAACTTGACGCACAAATTTTTCATGTATGTTTATTTCTGTTCTCTACATGTTTCGGGCAACCATGTGCCCATCATCAGAAGAACTGACTGTATCGATGCGATACCTGGTGTATGTCACTCTGTGTGGACGACCAGTCTCCTGATGATAGGCATATGGTTGCCCGAAACATGTACAGAACAGAAATAAACATACATGAAAAATGTGTGCGTCAAGTTGGTTTATTTACAAAGATTATACTAGCATGCACGGTCAACAAAGCATAAAATTGTCTCAACTCGTTTCATATCTGTTTACTGCGTATTCTGCTCAGCGTTGTATAATTCTGGTCTCAAGAACGACTTATTACACCACACCTACCAATGTGGCTGATAATCCCCAACTCGAAAGATGTAACCAGCATTTCACCTACGCCATTTTAGCACTGACAAGTGCTGCTGTGAGGTCAATGTGTACCATGACTCAGCCTGTTAATTTCCTCGGCAACAACAACAATCCAGTTTCTTGCTCCAGGGACCGAACTGATTTCTTCGCAATATCCAGCCCCAGGAGAAAAGTGGCATAAAACATATATTCACCAAAAATTCGGTAATATCCGCCAGCTAACTCGACACAAAGAAGAGCAAAGTTGAGTCCTTTCGGTTGTAACACAGTACGGAATATGGGAAATAATTTTCACTGTAACTTTGAAGCACCAGTCACTACATAATTAGCCCAATCAGGACATTGCGTGTTTGCACTTATGTTTGTTCGTCTTTCTTTCCCATGGAAAGAAAATACGACGGTGGCAATAACCGTCAGTTGAATGCATGATGCAGTTATTACAATGTCTAACTTTGTCGGAGAACGACAGATGGCAGCTTTGTTTATTGTATCAATATGTCTTTACATCATTTGAAGGATGCTGTAGTCAGAGTTGTAATAGTTTGGTGTGTGATTAAAGAACACAATGAATATAAATTCACATCAAAGAGCAAGTAAAGACTGAAACAGCCATGTTTCTTCGCCGAAAAAAGGTACCCCTGGACCAGCAGTTCCCAAAGTGTGCTCGACGGATCGCATGGGATCCGCGACCAGTTCTCAGGAGATCTGTGGGTGCATTTCTGTAATGATTACTTTGCAATTTACTGTCTTTTTAATTTAAGGTATCATGTTTCGTTAGAAATAGTCGAAGAACTTCTTAAATTGGCGATATGTTTATTTAGTATAACCGTTAGAATACATAGACCGCCTCTGTGGTCTAGTGGTCAGAGTTTCTGGCTACAGATACAGAGGTCCCGGGTTCGATCCCCGGCGCTACCAGATTTTCTGAGTAGTAGTGGGTCTGGAACGGGGTCCACTCA
>Ga0123352_10016161_pt1 | contig 11887 bp, 7 predicted proteins | sample TergutLab28metaG_FD_89700 | JGI IMG/M metagenome (GOLD analysis project Ga0123352, IMG submission 89700) | Labiotermes labralis P1 segment gut microbial communities from Petit-Saut dam, French Guiana - Lab288 P1 | ecosystem: Host-associated > Arthropoda: Insects > Digestive system > Gut ...
CAGACAGGCAGGCAGATAGACAGGCAGACAGACAGACAGACAGACAGACAGACAGGCAGGCAGGCAGGCAGGCAGGCAGGCAGGCAGGCAGGCAGACAGAGTGACTGACAAGACAAAGCAAAGAGTCACTTTTCGCAATTTTGCGAACGCGTCTAAATCAGTTTAAATCCCACCTTGCTGGAGAAGTAGGACTGCACATACAGCAGGCACAATTCGTATTCCAGCTCACTGGTTCCTATACACGAACGAGCAGCATACGCAGTCTACATGCTAGGGAGGGAGTACATCAATAACTATGTTCATTTGTTTCCATCTCTCACTACATTCTGTTACATTCTTCTTTATCTTTTGCTCCCTTGGAATCTTGCTGCCTTCTCCTTACAATCGTAGTACTGCTTTGTTACTATACTGCTCTCTGCCACATCTCCTACCCTCTGCACTTCCTTCTCTTGTCGCCCCACTTGGCTCCATCCATGGGAAACTAACTTGGTTGTTTTCTTCTCCCTTACAGGTACGTATGATCACCCTCTCCAGCCCCTGAACGATGTTTTGTAGCTGTACTTACATTTTACGGACCTTTGGTTATAAGAGACCGCTGGCCATATAAAGTCTACCGCCCCTTTTGACGCACAACCCCGGAATTTAACCCTCAGTAATAAAGTTAAAGGACGAAAAGCTTGCAAAATCTTTTCTAACATGAAACAAGTAGTGTATAAAATACGAGAGGCTACGCACCACAGAACATCATACGCTTGAACCACAGCTGCAGACATCCATCAGAAGGTGCAACACCTCTCTTTTTTACACTCTGATATTTCAGAATAAACACCCTTGTATAAATAGTACGCTCATGAAGGCATGCTTTCCGCTTTTCACGGGATTATTTTAAAATGCTTTCGAAGTTCAAGTGCCCGTAAATATAGAACAACAGATTCCATCCTCTTACAAAAGGACGTAAGGGACATACGGCTCAACACATCCGTGGCAAATTTTTATAAGTTCTTCTTTTATAAAACCAAAATATTGTAACGTGATACACATCTTATTACAATACTTCTTCACTCGTAAATGTTCATTTATATATTTGTTAACTGCAATTGGTTTGACACCCGGTGGCAGTAGTACAGTACACATTTACACACAAACAATACATAGAACAACACAATCAACAACTTTGGTTGGAAGGCTTTCTGGGATTCGAACTCAGAGTGGTCAAACCAAAATTAACGACGAATTGACCGTGTAAAAATTACCGCCCAAATGCGAAGAGCGCAGGCCGTGTCCTGTCTTTGCGAGTTATACCGTGGCATTTGCCTTACAACTGAGGAAAAAGCACGGCATATAGTTTTGCTGTCGTCACGGGTTCCACACACCGAGATTAAAACTTGCTAAAATATAAAAGATTACAACAGTAATATTCATGACACGTCGCAGTGTGCAACTACATTCGAAGTGCAAGATGGCCGACACACTTGGGACTGTCGTTATATGTAATATGTTATAAGAGTAATACATATATATTAATGATTTTTGGGTTAAACTAAAAATATAAAATCGTGAAATATGCTTAAAGTTCTTTATTCTTATACCGTTGCAGCCTTCTGCTGTGTACTGTACGTGTACAGATATCTAATGTTGCTTTCGATCAGTTGTGGAACGTGTCCCTGTGTTATGTGTCGTGACATGATTCATAACGGATCGAAAGTAACACTGTATACTTACACATACATATATGTATAACACATGAATAAGTGTGTCAGACACCTTGCACTTCGAATCTAGCTGAGGAGTGCTACGTGTAATGATTATTACTGATGTAATCTATTATAATGTAGCAAGTTGGAATCTTGATGTGTGGAATCCCTGAGAATGTAAAAATTATATGCCGAAACATGTAGGAATGAGGAAACACTGTAATATTGTGTATACCATAAGCGCATTCTTTTGGTTTTACAAACGAACAATTTAATGAAAATGCAAAGAATAAATAACCTAAAAACTCCTCTATGTGTTCGGTGCAAATTATCAAGGACGGAAAATCATAGCGCTCTGGAGGACCAAAGTCAGTTCATCCGGGATACGTTCTTAATATATGCTCTTACTATATGCTCTTAATACAATACGCTCTTACTATATGCTCTTACTATATGCTCTTAATACAATACGCTCTTACTATATGACCTTACTATATGCACTTAATACTATATGCTCTCCTCCTTACTAAGTATTTCTTCTCGGCTACGATATCATAATGGTATGGTAAAGATCACAATAAGACCACAGAAACATGAATCTACCAGAAAAGTAGCAGTAGTAGTAGTAGTAGTAGTAGTTGTTGCGATGGTGATGGTAGTAGTATTAATAGTGGTGGTGTTAGGAATAGTATTAGAGTAGTAGTAGTAGTAGTGGTAGTGGTGGTGGTAGTAGTGGTGGTAGTAGTGGTGGTAGCGGTGGTAGTAGTAGTAATAGTAGTAGTAGTGGTTGTAGTAGTAGTAGTAGTAGTAGTAGTAGTAGTAGTGGTTGTAGTAGTAGTGTTGGTAGTGGTGGTAGCAGTGGTGGTGGTGGTAGTAGTAGTAGTGGTGGTGGTAATAGTAAGTGGTAGTAGTATTAGTGGTAGTGGTGGTGGTGGTGGTAGCGGTGGTGGTGGTGGTAGTAGTAGTAGTAATGGTAGTGGTGGTAGTAGTAGTAGTAGTAGTAGTCAAACAGTAAACTCTAGATAGGCCATGTAGTACGAGAACCAACCAGGAGAATAACACGTAAAACATAGAAACCCCATTGTAGACAAAGTCCAAAGGTACTTAACATTAAAGCGGGTTGTGCGTACTATTGTACTGTAACATTGTACCGCTATTTTGTAGAAGGTTAAGTTCGCAAATTTAACTACTGTCAAGGACATTACAAAATTTACTTTCACTCATATTTATTTGCCTTCAATACGTCGCTCGAAGACAAACTGCATAGATATGCCATCGATATTTTAGCTAGCACACACACGCAATAAACCAAATAACATCAATTTTGTGGACATGTCCACGTGTATACAACACGTGTTGACCTTTCAATATTGGCACAAGTACTCATGTCACCCTTCAGAACGTCAACAGAACTGAGGGGTGTTTTACAGTAACGACACGGAGATGGGCTGACAAAAGCTGCTTTCATTAAGACGAAGGTGGATTGCGCTAAACCGGCAAGTCGCGCTTCAGCATGGCATGCAATTTATATGTTAGTGTGACGAAACCTTAAAGTATATTGTCATTGGATGGTATTAGGGACTTTAGCATTGCAGTATTGTGGTAGGTGACGACGTGAAGAGTCAAACCTTGTTTTATGCTTTCTTCTGGGCAATTCCTCGGCGTGTGAGTTTTATATGCCGACGTTTCGGAATCCTATGTCTGTTCCATCTTCATAGTCGGGTAGGTACCTACCCGCCTATGAAGATGGAACAGAGTGTTCCGAAACGTCGGCATATAAAATTCAGACTCCGGGGAATTACCCAGAAGAAAGCATACAACACTCAGAACACGACGAAAGTTTGAAATCAAAGTAACTTACCAACGTGTTAAATAAGTACACTCAGTTTTGAAGTTCGTACATATCCCTCCAAGCTCTTATCAAATCTACGAATCTGCAAAATTGCTAGCGTCACACTCCAGAGGACAGGCACTCCCGTGAGAAACAATACACTGGCATTAGTAAAGATTGCTGCCTTTTGGAACAAAATGCCCAGTAATTTCATACATTAGTAGAGGTTTTTTTTCCTCCTTGAAGGATAAGTGCCGGCCCGACGCTCCAGTCAGCGTTTATTACACTTTCTATTGGTTATTATCATTGCGGTTGTTGGCGTAGCTCCCACCATCGACTGTTCAATCTCCCGGACACACGGCATACCAGAGCGTCTGGCGGAGCGTTGGGCCGGCGTTTATCGGTCATGTAGGAATAAAAAAAAAGCACCCTATTCCAATGGTTTGGAGGGACATGCTGCCCCTACCTTCAGGGTAAAAGTGCCATATCAGCGATTTTCTAGAAACAATTCATTTTTGTGCAAACATGATTAATGAAACATATCGCGCGTTGTAGGTTTCTGTGACCGTGCATCGTGAGCAAATTGTGAAGTGAGAGAGAAAACCAACAATATGCAACAACCAGATGTTGTGCACTGTGCTCGCACCCTACAACGCAGCGCCCCACAACCGCTACCAACCACATCCAGCAGAACCAGCGCAGCACACCACATGCAGTAACACACGGTCTTTGTTCCCCTGAAGATGGGCATAATGATGCCCGAAACATGTTGAGACAGTGTTGATAATAAACATCTGATTGTTGCATCTCTCACTTCACAATATCGCGCGTTTCTTCGATTCAACGACTACGTATGCAATAAGATATTTTTTTTCCAACTGAAATTACGGAGATGGTCTAAGTGCATTAATGCCTAACTGCAAAGGACAAAGTCACTCCTGTGTTTATGCATGAGGTCGGAAAGCAGTATGGGTGTGCGACCGTCAGGTTCAGTTCTTTATCAATCTTGACAGACAACATCCGTGGTTCGCTTCAGATTTCATTGCCCGGGTAACCATTGGATATGTAGGCCGACAGGACCTCACAGCCATTATGTATGTAATGTGAAAGAACAAGACAGGGGTTGTTGGTATAACGTAACACTGAGGCGCGTTCGCGTAACCAATGTTGCCCTGCAATAGCAAAGATACCCTAAGTGTGCTCCACGGATCCCAACGTATCCGCGACCAGTTCGCAGGGGATCCGTGGGTGCATTTCTGTATTGGTTACTTTTATATTTAGTCTTAATTATTCATTTAACTAAAGGAATGTTTCGTTAAAATAATTGAGGAAATTCTTTAATTCGCGGTATGTTTATTTCGTATGATAGAGTATATAACTAAGGAACTTCCAGTACACACGAAGCGACAGTCATTTTAATTATGGTCAAATCATGCAACGTATTGTAGCGTATGCTACTGGTATGTATTAGTGTCTATCTGAAATCGGTTCTGAGATACGATATTTTAATTTGGGATACCTGCCATCATCACAGTCTATATTTAGGTGCGCAAGGATGTTAGGATTCGTGATTATTTTTCGAAGACAAAAAGGGCCCCCAGAGCAAACAATTTTGGTAAACAGTGAGGTAGAAGCATATTGTTTCCTGTACGTACAGCTACAACAGTAACATAGTCTCTCTTCTTCATTAAGCATCACACAATGAATGTGTATGTGGGGGCTGGAAGTATAACCCTCTACATTCATAATCTCAGCATTTTACGGAGTTGAGCAGTAGGCTTCACGCCACCGCAGACTTAACCCACCTGGGGATATGTCTCGGTAGCCATTAGAAAGAAGACTGTGCAGGTCTCAGAGACAAAAATTAAGCTGTTAAGAGGGGAACATGTCTGTCCCTGCCTGAAATCGTAATTGGGTCATGCGGAGCGCGGTGACCGTAGTGACTGGACTATCCTGACTGCCATATAGTTGGCTTAGCCGAAGCAAAATATTTATTTCATGTTTTTGCGCCGTGCATTGTAATATAATCGCACAATACAACAAATGCACATTTCCTAAATTAATATTTTAATTTTTACATTTTTTTAATGTCTTCTACATGTTTCGAACCGTCTTCAGGAAGACGGCTGTATATACATGTATGGTATAGCGTGTTTTACATGTATAAGTAGAAGCAGTCTTGTTGGTGGAAGGGTGTGTTCGATACTTCCACCTACAAGACAAGATAATTTTGCAAACAAACGTTTGTTTGCAAAATTATCACTCTATACATCTGAATGAGAAATTCAGCGAGAAAGCACCGTGTGCCAGAATGTCATAGTCTAAATGTGACTATTGGACTTGTGGATAATGATTTCAGTAAAGTCTATTATGTTGCTTTCGCTCTCAAAATGCCACTCTGAGGTAATAACACAGTACACAACCTACTGCGAATACTTAAAAACGCACTATCAATTTATTATTCCCAACTACATACACAAAGCCTTTCAAATTTCCTGTGCCAGTTGCATAGTCCATTGCATGGCCCATAAACCGTTTATAAATTTCCATGTCATTTCAGAAATATAGCAACAATGCAATATTCGAGAAAGCTTAGTTAAACAAGAAAAGGAATTTTCTCCCCCTGTCTAATCTTCAAAGGGAAAGCGAATATTTTCCCTAGGGAAATCACCCTGCTCATTCTTATATCGGAGGGAGTTCCGCCACTAACGAACTCTTCTGTTGCAGACAGCTAGAACACTTCAGCTGGAAAAGTCTGTTTACCATCAAAATTGCTAATCGATGACGCAACTACCAAATATTCAGCTGCGGGATAAGAAGCTACCCCAATGAAAATCATGACGTTACTTCAACACATCTGGCACGGATATTCGGTATCTACCCTTCCCCCCACACCGATGTATAGCAAAAGGACGATGTTAGGAAATTCAGCTGGAATGGAATATATTTAGGTTCATACAAACTGGAAAATCATTCATAAATTGGTTATAGTAATATTTGTATAGTACTTCTAATTCCTAAAACGAAGTAATTTGTGATATGGACTTGCTCGTTGTGCTTTTGATTCAGTGTGATTTCCAATTCAGCTCTTTAGCCAACAGGTTTCAACGAAATGTGGTATCGTTGTGACGTCTCTGTAGGACACGACAGTTCGGTGCTGATGATTTTTCTCAACAAGTATTAAGAATGTGGCAAACTCAGAACACGTCATGCGGGACGATTTTACCACGTGGCCCTGCTATTACGCATCAAAATATAGTTCGGAGAACGGTGCGAGCCATGCGAAATTTGAAGTTTCTAACAGCGATGTTGCTGAAAAGTCAAGGTTCCTGGATTTGGCACAGTGCCGTTGGGCGAGCAGATGTTCCGAAATATATTTTCGAAACGCCGGAAGCTACTCCCTTAACAACATGGTACCACGTCCCAGAACACACGACTAAATTTAACTTTTCTTACAGCAACGCTTTCTCATAATGTAAATAAAAAAGATACACCCCGTACGAAAATTTTCCTTAGTTTGCAATTTGAAGGAAATAACTAATACATGACTGGACCTAGGCAAGTGAAAATTTATGAAGGCGGTTAATAAATAAAATAAAACCGCTGACACAAATATTACTTCTTGCTGTAGCTAAACGTTTCGACCCTGTAAGTTCATCAACAGGCTAGCATACAATTGAAACGAAACATATTTGCATTAGCAATGCTAACATTTTCTTTAAGCAGGCTAACGCAATTTTAATCCTTTCTTTTTAACTGTTATTGAATATATTAGTGCGATGGTGACCTTACAAGATCGAAACATGCAGCTACAATAAAAAGTGACTGGTTTTGTGCCAGCGGTTTTACTAATGAACTAATCTTACGAGAACACAACGATTTGCATTACTTTAAAATTGACGGAGATAGATTATCAATACAGTAATAGAGTACATACCAAACATCGTTTGCAAGCTGACAATTAAAACACGGGGGTGGGGGGGGGGGCGACGAGGGACTTGGAGCTTATAAGCAACAAATTTACTGCGTACGAGATTTGTATTGAAATGATTAGAATACTTCTTCCTAAAATTAACAACCTTAGTGCGAGAGTAAGTCACGCCTCATTCCCTGTCACGTACGTGCTGAGAGCGAAGAAAGAGTTGAGCATCGATCGTAGTTTGTGTGAGGTCAGGGCTGAAGCTGAAGAAAGAATTGATCACTGAACGTATAATACAACAGAGCACAGAAGGAGGGAAGCAAACAAACAAATGAATTACGCGTTTCATTTGTCGAAAAGTAAGAATCTACCGAAGAAATACGCCGTAGAGTAATCCAGTGAGTAAATCACAAAACTCGTTCCTTGTGAGGTATGTGCTAAGGCCGAAGAAAGAGTTCAGCATGAGTAACAGGGTTCTGTATGGTTTACGAACTGAGGCTGAAGATACACGTACATCCCACACGCCATAATCATATGGTAGTCTGAATATCACGACGAAGGGTTGGCAGGTCGTTAATAATACTAACGGAATCTTACGACTATAAATGGCAGAAATACACTTAAACCACAATGACAGATGGACATTAAAATGCAGGTAGTAGATCCCGAATTGCAGGAAAAACAGAGAAACATTTCATATAATTATTCCTGACAAAACCTTACGTCAAACAGTTAAACTAAACAAAGTGAAATTAGTTTTACGTTGATTCTTGTATGCACAGGTAATGCACGAACATTTCCAACGTATCTCTAATTACATCCCGAGTTATAACCCCAAATCAAATTTAGCAATTCACAGCTAACGAAAGTACTCAGGAACAATGTGGCAGGATATCTGCCATAGGAGTTATAATATTCTTCTACAAACCTGAAATTTTGGGATGTTATTATTGGTGATGAAGCAGAACGAGAGAGATACGAACGTGAAGCAGAGTATCTTGCAATTGGTTGTAATAAAAATGTACTAAATTTGTTAGTTATTTACAACAACAATAAAAATAAGTTGTGTTTGACGGTTTACATGCACTGTTTATTAATACATACGTATACAACAAAGCGGGATGCCAAATACTACGTCAAAATTATGCTTGTTGGTTCTGTTTGCTTTACATTGCTTCCAGCAATGAAATGTGGACTAGACAGGCTACATTTATATTACATACACTAAAATGTCTTACAGCAAAACAGACCAAGGTAATCATGTAACTTTTACTGGCATTATTTAATTAGCGTGACTGAATGCCGTAATGGGGTGCGGGATAGAACAAATACAAAATTGTCACAGAAACCTTCTAGTTGAAGCTGAAAAGAATAAACCATATCCGACAGAAGCAGGAAAGGTCCATATTTGAGAAGCCTGCTGTGGAGACGCAAAATGGTTTTGTCCTAGTGCGGAGTCCAAATTCTATAAAAAGTTGAATTTTGTTCATTTGACTGCCAGCTGCTAAATGAACTGCAGACGAATTGAGTTGTGTAAGTATTAACGGACATACAACAATATACAGCTGGGCTTACACTTTACAGGTTACATTTTGTAAAAGTAAGTTGACAGCAGTCTCACGTACAGTTGCGGAGTTCATTATATCCAAATTTTGTGTCAGTTTAACTTCAGGCATGGTTTTAAGTGAATAAATAAATTATAAAACATGGAAGAAGGTTGAAATTTTTTAATTACATGTCTCTTGACAACCCTCAAGCAAATCGAAAATACTAAAATTTAAGTACGTCTGAGAATTGAAATGTGGACATGAGGTTTAAAACTTCGAGAACTGTATCGTATAAACAGCTCCACTAAAAGTTATGGCTGTCGTAAAATTCCGAATTCAAGTGGCCTACATTTAAACTACATTCGTGGGTTTTACCCAACCTTCGTATTAGCACTTGTGAGAGAGAGAGAGAGCGGGTCGTGTCCTTAAGTAACGTCTTCTTCTATTGGGTCATCAGTTTCGTAAGTGGGAAAAAGTGACACCTCACTACGTAAGAGAGGAAAAAGCGGTATGAAGAAAATGTGAAAGGAATGAAGAAAATGGCAAAGACAAGTATCGCATGAAAACCATGCGAGTACGAACAGATCAGTGTGGCCGGCCTGTGTCCCATATTTTACGGCTCTACAGTGTAGGTAAATTATAATGTTATTACTCTCGGAGGAGATTTCAGCTTTACGTTCGATAATGATAACGAAGTGAACAGCATTTTACACCAAGAGACATACTCATTTTTTAAAATAAAAATTAATTTGTGTTAAATTAATTTTATAAACATCATGACTAGCAACGTATACACACATTTCTTTAAAATTGCATCTCATTTCATAAAATTCAATCACCTACTCATCCTCAAATATTCACCAAGGAAAATCTCAACAACGACAACTCAATTATCAGTATTAACTAACAGATAAATAATATTAGTCCAATTCTCTTGAAATAAATATTAATAATATTAAAAATATATAGCATAATACGAAATACATAAAATATAAAAATAAAATATACACAATAAAATTATAAATATATATTTATATATGTGTATATATACATATAAAAAATATGTCAACATGTCAAAGTTTTTTATTCACCAACGAATGCGCAAGTGACTGTCTTAAAAAACAATATCAAAATTTACATTACAATAGCGGTGCAGTCACGCCATAATGGTGTGACTGCACCGCAACATGTCGGAGCTATTTTAATGTAAATTTTAATATTGTTTTTAAGACGATCATTTGTGCATTCGTTGGTGAATAAAAAAAAAATTGATAGTATCAAGATGCACGTTAAGAATGTAAAAAAATTAACATTTCATTATACGTATGTAACTACTCAGTAAAAACCATAAAATAGTGAGGTCATGTTCTAAATACTTTTGGCGTTTTCACTCTGTTACCGCATGTAGATTTTTATTTCCTGTACGTTCAACTGAAAGGTGCACGCGAGGCAGACAGGACCAAAAAGGAGGCACACGAATAGAGGTGCATGAAACCTCAGCTGTAACCGTGTAATGGGGTATATTAGAAGGTAAAGGTAGAGTGATCCGGTTAGAGGCCCGGTGTGGCCCAGAGGGTGGGTAGAGGTATAGCTCTACTTTTCCATGAACGCGGCACTAGAAGTGGGTGAGTGGTCAGCAGCACGCCCCGGCCACACTTTACCCTCGGGAAAGACCCGGTACCCATTTTACAGGAGACTGGGTGGGACCCAGGGCCAGTCTGGAAGGGCGGAAAATCTCGTCCCCACCGGGATTCGATCCCGGACCGTCCAGCCAGGTAGCTCAGTCGCTATACCGACTGAGCTACCTGGCCGACGTTGTTTGAATCTACAAATAATGGGGTACATTAATTACGTAATATGCATTACGAGCTCGACTATCGGAGAAGTCCAATTCGAATCCCAGAAGGGGCAAGGAATTCTTACATTTTCCGAACATCCACAGACTACTACTGTGCTCCCCACCGACCTCGTATTAAGCAAGGACCTAAGCTATTTTCTCTTGGATAAGGAGACGTGAAGCGAGCTGTTTACTGCCACCTAGTGCAGAGGTTGACGTGACAATTCAATAAGCCCAGGGACCACGTTTAACCGTTACAATCCAAGTGAAATTTATCTGCATTACTTCCATACTTCCGAAATTATTAAAGTATTCTACATTTCACAGCAGAGTGGCCGTGCGTTGGCTTACTATTAAAAAAATGGGCTTATAAAGTGTTTTTTTCATCTCTGTAGTTTTTGTTGGAAATAATTTTCGCTCAGATAAATATTTTGTGAACATATCTATTTATTCGTTTGTATTTCCCGTTACTCTTGCCAGAGATTAACCAAAATTCGGAATTGTCATTTAACGTCGCTAACGTTTGCTAAGTTTGTACGGAGCTGATGACAGATGATTGGGTAGGCAGCAATGGTGCCAAAACAAGGACAAAGGAATACTGAAGTACTCGGAGAAAGATTTTCACAGTGCCACTTTGTCCACCACAAATGCCACAATACGTACTGTTCTGGCAATAAACCCTGACTTCAAAGAACCGGCGGCTAACCGCCTGAGCCATTAAATGTTTCGATATATCTCACTAAACTTAACCAATACCAAGTTAATGATAATACTTTCGATGATATTAGATTTATCCCATGCAGATAAACAGTCTTAAACAGGTGCATTATTTCCAACATTTTGTTGATAATCCACATTATGCGATGCACAGTCGTTATTTCAGCACATGAAATAGTAAGTGGCCTTTAAAAAGAATACTTAACGTGACAAAAATAGTATATATATATATATATATATATATATAACTAAACTCCGTGGCCTTAGTCCGCACGCGAACTATACCGACAGAGCGGCCGCCGCCGGTCGGCGAAGTTAGTGCCAACTTTTGCGGATAGAGGG
>Ga0123352_10016162_pt1 | contig 11886 bp, 8 predicted proteins | sample TergutLab28metaG_FD_89700 | JGI IMG/M metagenome (GOLD analysis project Ga0123352, IMG submission 89700) | Labiotermes labralis P1 segment gut microbial communities from Petit-Saut dam, French Guiana - Lab288 P1 | ecosystem: Host-associated > Arthropoda: Insects > Digestive system > Gut ...
CAGCAGTAGCAGTAGAAGTAGCAGTAGAAGTATCAGTAGCAGTAGAAGTAGCAGTAGTGGTGGTAGTAGTAGTACTAGTGGTGGTAGTAGTAGTAGTAGTAGTAGTAGTAGTAGTAGTAGCAATAGTAACAGCAGCAGCAGTAGCAGCAGCAGTAGCAGTAGAAGTATCAGTAGCAGTAGAAGTAGCAGTAGTGGTGGTAGTAGTAGTACTAGTGGTGGTAGTAGTAGTAGTAGTAGTAGTAGTAGTAGTAGTAGTAGTAGTAGTAGTAGTCCGAGCTCTTCGGTAATTCGAAGCAAACTCGGTCCAGTTAAACTCGAACTATGGACATATTCATTATTTCGCTGTGCGAACTGCATTAACTGGCTTGTTTTACGCAATCGGTAAGAAATCTGTTTACTGCGTGGTAAGAACTGTATGTTTGAATATATTACAAGTTGATTTTTGTCTTAAATAGTAAATAAACTACGTATAAATGATTCCAAAACGTTTATAGTTCTGGAAATGGTTGAAAAATTCCTCGCAATTATGGAACGCAACAATTTACTAGTCTTCTCACAAAACGCCACAACAGGACCTTACCTTGCGTCAAAGAAACTTTCTCCACAGCCTCACGCCATATTTCTGAGACACACAAATGACTCTCTCGTCCATGTAAGCATCCCGCAAACACTCACCGCCCTTGAAGTTTTCGACGTAAAGCCTCTCATATTCGACATTCAGATGACAGTACATCGTGATACACTCTTATAATAGAAGCCAACGAGACGCACAATTTCTCAGCTTTATTTTGATAAAGAACTCTACATGTTTCGGACCGGTTTACTGTCCATCATCAGGAGTCTTAATACTGTATTCACAGCAGTAAGTATTTGTCAAACTAGTTACGTTGACTGTCTGCTAGCGAGGTCAGGATGGAACTCATGGAGATCCATCCTGACCTCACTAGCAGACAGTTAACATAACTAGTACAACAAATACTTATTGCCGTGAATACAGTATTAAGACTCCTGATGATGGACAGTAAATCTGTCCGAAACATATAGAGTTCTTTACCAAAATAAGTTGAAAAATGGTGCATCTCGTTGGCTTTTATTATAAGAATACCTCCCACATTCATAATACACGCCTATGTAACGTTCTGTATTCACTGACCCTAATAATACAGGGTGCAAATTACAAGCTACTAAACTTTCATCACAAATTATGTTTATTAACATCTTTATTATTATTATTATTATTAATGCTGATTTAGTCTTTGTTTTATCTCGGTTTGACACTGGATTTTGACATACACGTACTCAGAATCCTGCCAAGGGTAGTATGAACTTATTATTGTACTTACAATATCAAACCGCACTGTGATATTACATGTAGACAGCAAATCAAAACGTGCGTATGACGGATAGCGTTGTTTCCAGTTCTCGGAGATTTGCCAAACAACTGAGATTCATCTTGCCATAAGTACCACAACTGGCTTCAGCGTCATCCCTTCCCAGCTTGAAAATGTATTTTGTTCATTTTGAGAGATTCATAAATTTGTATCTTCCCGCAAATGCTCCCGTAAGCGTAAATGCTCACCGACGCTGATATGACACTCAGACATAATTCTTTGTAGTGGAGAACAGGCATATGTCCTCCTACCGCAAGACACAAACTCAATAAAATAAAGAAACACAGACGATGACCATAAGGTTCGTCATCCCCGTTGTGTTCACAAATAAACTAGATTGGAGTGTATATACTTGTCTAACACAAATATATTTGATGGTAGAGTTATGTATAGAATTTACTACATAGAGAACAACTACATGTTTCGGCACTTGACAATGGCCATCTTCAGGTTGAGAAATGAAAAAAACATATTAGGCAGCTATACTCGACCTATGTGGGATGTATACAGTGGGTAAGTAAGAGGTGAGGTGCACACGATATCTCGCCCGCCCTACACAACACATGCGAGATATCGTGCCCACTGTATACATCCCACATAAGTCGAGTATAGCTGCCTACTATGTTTTTTTCATTTCTCAACCTGAAGATGGCCACTTTCAAGTGCCGAAACATGTAGTTGTTCTCTATGTAGTAAATTCTATACATATTTCTACCATCAAATAAAGTTGTTTTAGACAAGTACATACACTCCAATCTAGTTTACAGATGATGATGATGATGATGATGACGGCTTTTCTTTAAATCGAAATGAGTCTATCGAAAAGGATGTAATAAATAGATAGTCCGTTAAATGTGAGTTATTACGGCAATTCCTGTATTTTCTTTTGTTATATTTTACATTCTACCATCTTCATTCATTAATAACCGATTTCATAGCGTAAATGAAAAGTCATTAGTTCTTAATAAAGAATACATTCGGTGCTGCTGTTTAATGAAATCACACGTGACTGGAAATTATCCAGTCAGAGGAGTCAAATTTAGATTCCGATAACAATACAACAGAGGCAACACATGGCCCCACCCATTCGCGTGCAGTTTACAGTACGTGCAGTTTCTCACACATCCTATAACTATTACAACAGCTCTACCATCTGTTCTCTTTTGTATTTACGCAGGCAATAATACTGAATTGCTGCTAGTCGACAATGAGACTTTTGCTTTTATAGGTGTGTGTTGTTCTGCTTCAGATTCGCGTGACGGGAGGCGACTCGGTGTACCGGTGACACTTTGTTTCCCACACTGTGTCCCACGATTTCATTTACGCTACTGCGCAAAGCCGTCTCAGCGACATACACGTCGTATTACCAGAAATTAACTACATCCATCGAGCAGAATGTTCTAAAGGCAGTTAACAGGCACCAAGACACTCAACGCCCCCCCCCCCCCCCCCCTCCTACCATCACATGGTACCCAAAACGTCGCCACCTTATTCGCAAGAGTTCGTTGCTGGCTCCTACAGTGAGACAATTAAATTACAACAACGACGTATCATCCTATTTCTTCAGAACAAATTTAGTATTATCCTCAAAGGTCATCATGCCCCCAAGAGGTCTACATCATTCAAGTTTTCCGGCCAATTTTATACGTATTTCTAACGTCCCGCTCGCCCTGTTTAGCTCGACTTCTTGTATCAGTTTCGCGAAATTTGTGTCTTACCGCAGTGCTACATATGTTAGACCTACAACAAATACAAAATATGGCAGTGTTCCAAAGTGAAATTAACAACTCACAGTAGAAAACAAGGAAGATCTCTGTTAAAAACAAGCAGCTTCTGAATGAACGCAGTAACTGTTTTCAGTCGAGCACAACTGTTCTAACAGAGCTGCATGTTTCGACTAAACTGCCTGAAGATGGCTTGTGTTTAGCAGAAACATGTAACAGAGTTATAATATTTGTGTTCTACTGAGAACTGCTATTGTTCTTATTCCACATAATGCACAACGGGATAAATAATGTAAAGAAAAACAATATTTTATTTGAAAATGCAAGGATTATTACGTGGATTTCGGCTTTGTTCTATTCTGACAAATCACTGTATATGTACATACCCCCCTCTGGTCGCGATTTGTAACTTCTAACATTTGATATGTCATTTTGAATTTTAATTCCAATGAGGCAAACACATTACAGGCTTGGACAGGCCATTAGGGCTCTAGGAGATTGAAGCTGTCAGAATTTCTAGACAGTCGGCACGTGGGGATGGTAAGGGTGTCAGCCCTACGCACCGGCGGCCTTTACTCCCAGGAGACAATCCTGGCACTAATTTCTGTTATGAGTCGAACCCAAGGCCGCAGGAATAAGTCAATGAAAAATCCCAAGGATCCCATTGGGAATCGAACCCGCGACCTTCCGGTTTCTAGCGCAGTGGCTCGACCAACTGCGCTAGAAGCCAACTGCGCCACCGCGTACCAATGGAAAGCGTTAATTCTATTGTATATAAGGTTGACCAGATATGCCCAGAGAAATTACGTTTGTAAGTTACCGAGTCCTTACAATCAACATATTATATAACAAATGCAGTTCATGACATATCCTAATACACACGACATAATCTCCTACATGTTTCTGCACCGATGTGCCATCGTCATGGAGTTATTACAACAAAGGTGCACAATCCCGGCAGGTTGACCAACAAAGGTGCAAAGCCAGGCAGGTTGGCTTGTACACCCTTGCGGTAATAAATCCTTGAGGATGGCACGTCGGTGCCGAAACATGTTGGAGTTTATATACGTCACGTGTATTTTATCACGAACTGCATCTGTTTGCTAATATATTGATTATAAGCACAGGCACGGTATGAATAGCAAAAATCCTGCCGAATCCTCTCCTTGCTGACGTGTAGCAGTGGGTACTAACCAACAATTACTTTTAGTTCAACACTCGTGCTAGCGTACCGTCATCAACCCACAATTCGTAAGAGGTTCGTTTATCCGAATGCCACAATACTTGCACTGCGAATGGAGTTATTTATTAGAGGTAACGGTAAATATCACCCTAGAACAGGCCACGAAGGCCTAGAGGGAGAGTAGAAGTATAGCACTACTCTGCCCTTAACCTCGGCGATAAGTAGGGAAGGGTGGTCAACGCCATGTCCTCGCCGCTTTTCCCCCGGGGAAAAAGATATCTCATGTTATGAGATATTTCTGTCAAAGATTATTAAACTTTTGTACAAGACATCAAGTTCGTAGAAATGACAATTCAAGTAATGAAGTGTAGAGAATGTGCTTCCTAATTTATTTTCCAGTCCAGCCTAAACTGATAGCGTAAATTTACAAGCTAAGTACCTAGAAATAAGCAACACCGGTGTAGCTACACGACGGTTAAATAGGTGCCACGTGTTATGAATTCAATTTAACGGTCACAAATTTAGAATAAGATAAAGTTTATTCAGTTTATAACATGGTAAATTTCCCGAGGCTTTGCAAGAAAATAATCTCTCCTCGGTACTGTTCCAGATTTTTATAATTTTCAGAACAATTTTCTTTTAGTAATTACTGTTTCTATATATTCTGTCCGAGTTAACTTTTTTGCTACAACTAAGTTCCTGCTTCAGTTTTTGACGTTAACAAACAAACCTGCAGGCACAATCCTCGGAGAGTTTTGCAATTCATGATCTCAGTCAGTTCAGTGTTCCATCACGTCGTACGTCGATAACAACAATGGCCACGGACTGTCTCAAGTCACCTCAGACGGACAATAAACATCGCCGTATGCTCTAGTTTCCTCAACAGGAATAATAATACAGACCGATTAAAATTGAAAACAGCCTCAAGGGGCATAAAGAAGAACATTATTTATGTAATAGAATGTACACCTGAAAATCGTTATTTAAGTTTGCAGTAACACCGGTCCTCAAAAGAAAAAGTTAAAATTCAGGGAGAAGATTTCTGTAAATGTAGCACTAAGTAATTAACCATATAAAAACTAGATAAAACTAATTAACCGAGGCGAAGATTCGGCAACAACGTCAGTACGAGCCACCACTGCAAATTTCGTTTAAAAAGTTGCATTCCTAACATTGGTTTTGACAAGATTTTCTTAACCCCATTTCCATATATTAATTGACCCATTCCAATATGATTATTCCACATAAATCTCTCATTTTTTGTTTACCGTCTGTAAACGCAACGCCCAGTCCACTGTAAAAGCCTTAATGTAACGACTTACTTTTTACAGCCTTCTGAGAAGTAATTTCCTCCATTCGCATTCTACTTAATTTCCTTTAGTTCTGAACAATTCCTAGTACTCTTTTCCCAAACATTCAGTTTCTAAGGATATGATTTTTTATGACTTAAATCTCACATCGACAAATCCCTTAAGCATCCTCATGATTCCTATTTATTGTCAACTAAATTACTGATACCCAAACACACAATCCCATAAGTGCCAAGTAATTTTGTTCTCCTAACAGCAACACAGCAATTCCTTAGTTTACGCTTTATGTCGTTCCTCCACAACTCCTAGTAGGGCCCAATCTCGTAAAAGGAAAACCAATTTCCCGTTATTCTGAAGCTATAAAATTTGATCAATTCCGGAGTTCAAAAATTTCCATCCAAACGCAAAAATTTCGCATTAATAAAACAGAAGGAAACATAAATATGAAAAGTAACAGTAAGAATTAGTTACTGCATTAAAAAAAACATTTATTGGATGTAGGTCACGATCGTTCTACCAGCCATCTGGACGCAGGTTTTCTTGGTTTTCTTCTGTCTGTAATCAAATGTTTAAATTCTTACAAAATTCAAGTTATTAGTGCACGATTCTCATGCAACCCAATGAAACCCCTCGTCACGGAGGCCACCACATTATCTTCCCCAGTTTACACTTCACCATTACGTCAGAATACCGAGACGGTTGTCTACAGCCACTAATTATTTTAATGGAAGATTTCCTGTTACAAAGATCCACAAAAGTTACGAACCCAAAAGTCAATGAAAAGCTCTTACCCGTCGAAACAGCTAGCTAGTGAGCATTGGTGAGGCCCAGGATTTTGTCTGAAACTCCAGGATAACAGACATACAACAAAAATAACATATCGAAATGTCGACGTGGTATCTGCTACAGAATTCCCCCGCCCCCGGTCTGTCTATGTGCGTTCCGCCTATCCGTCCGTCTATGTTCATGCTTCACAGGGTTCAAATACGTTCCTCGGTAATCCAAATTTAAAAAACACGAAATAAACTTGCAAAGACAAAACTGGATAAAAAATAAAACAAGAAACGCAGCAAACACACAAACAGAGTTCTAAGCCATGTCTAAAAACTCCATTTCATTGCGCATCATATGCATTACATTGCTGCTTTAGAGTATTTAACCCATATGCCTGCAACCCTTGTTTTTTGAATGAAAACTTCTAGAATATATTTTGGCTAGCTTTTGTACCACAATAAACACACCAGAGGGATATTTTAATTTCAAAATTATTTGAAAATACGCAAATTTACTGATAGATAATAGATGCACGTGTCAAGTATTGATTCCTACACCCATGAAATATTACATCACGCAACATCCAGGAGTAGAAAGTTGTTCTGAATTTTAAATTTGTGCTGATGTTTGATTTGAGTGTTCAGAGTTCAGCAGATACGGCGCGCCGTAACTTCAAGTCGTGGAGTAGATTTCCAGCCATAAACAACTTTATTATTCTTTGTAATTAATTTAAGTAAGTTTGTTTCAATTCTACAAAATATCTTACTCCTAACGTCAACAGGCGACGATAAGGCAGTCTATCTAAAATTCTCAAATCCACAACGTTGTTAAACATTATTATCCTGAGATAATATATCTGTTTTCATGATCTTTTAATTAGATTCAGAAGAAAGAGTCTAGGAGCGAAAGAAAGAGGACAGATATAAGATGGCATCTTCTTAATGTTTAATGTCGTGTTTATTCAACAGGACTCTACGAAATTTGACTCAAGCGGTTAAATATTAAACGTGTTGAGAACTACCAGTTTCGAATTTCCGTCTGGACCCCAAGTATCCAGCCAGAATTTTCGTAATTTACCATATTCCCTGAAAATAAATTTCGAGACTAACTAAATAACTGACTAACTACTTAACTAACTAACCGACTCCTTTCAGAAGGGTCCTCCTTTAGAAGGTTCCTCAGCTAGTCAAGAAATACCCTTATTTTATGGAACAGAAATGTCCATTACCTCATTCACACGAATCCGCCACTTGTATCTATCCCGAGCCAGAACAATGCAGTCCACGCCTCCCCATTCCACTACTTGAAGATCCATTTTAATATTATCCTCCCATCTACGACTAGGTCTTCCAAGTGGTCTCCTTCCCTCAGGTTTCCCCCCAAAACCACACATGCACTTCTCCTCTTATCAACTTCCGACACACGATCTTAAATTGCACCACGACCATTTACTTCTACATGCTTTGCAACTGATACAGGGGTGCTGAAAAGTCCGTAGCCCGACTAGGAGGGAAACAAGCTAATGTTTCTGTCAGAATGGCGTGAATTTCCTTCGGCGTCTTGCCTTGAAGGAAATAAAACTTGATGACAGCCCGCGTCTCAATGTTGTTGAAATATCGCGCGTCCCTGGCATGCTTCTGAGCTTGTTTCCTTCCTGGTCGGGCTAAGGACTTATCAGCACCCCGGTACTTCAATTTCACATAATATTTAGACACCACAGTGTCAGAAGTTACTGGCAGCATCATTAAATTATCTACAAATATGTTGGAGTCCGAGATGAATTAAAATCCATAGTACCAGTGTTCAAAGAGACATGCTCACATATATCGCTAAAGAGCACCACAAAATCAATGGCCTTCCCAGCCACGTACAAACGACTAGTAAGGTCCCTCCTTCAAGCTTTACGCAGAATGTCAGCACAATACATCATAGTGTAATTAAATCAAGATGGTAAAGCGAGGACACAGCTACGCAACACAGAGGCTGTGTAGTGTATTGGTACATAGATTTCAAAAATACTCTTCTAATGTAGCGCACAAGTTGCAAAACACCCGTTACTCTATCTCGTTTCAGCATATCGAGATGAAGCACAATTTTTCATAGTTCATCGTGGCTGGATACGGATCACAATGTCAAGTAAACTGCGGACAAAAGAGTGCTCTAGATCGAGGTTTAGGGCTATTATACGACGTAGGATGACTCATTACAAAGCAATATGCAACCAAGTCCTAAACTGGAGGGTAAGAAATTTACCGTTAAAGTGCGATCCAAGTAGAGCGATGCATACAAAACGTACCCACAAATATTTCTTTCGTTTTCACTCTTGTTCCATTCGTATCGAGGACAGCCTCTTCAGAAGTGCAATTCAGCTTCTGTAATCGGGAACTCACTCTAAAGAAGCCAGATGCAGAAACAACACAGCCGTTAGTAATGTGTTCAGAATAACACGATTTCAGAACGTCAGTCGAGACACTGACCAGCCTACCGGCTGAAAGACTACGGAATCTTTGCTCAGTTGCCTGTAGGTGCAAGAGATATCTGTCCTCACCAAAAAGGCCAGACCGCCTCTGGAGTCCACACAACCTCCTAATCAATGAGTACTGGGGCCACTTTTCCCCGACATCAAAGAAGCCTGGGTGCACAGAGGTGAACACACATCCCTATTCAGTGCCGAGGTTTAGAATTCTTGAAGCTATGCCTTCATTTTTCCACTTGCCTCTATATCATGCACAGGGAGAATTTTTTATTTTTAACCTTTTGAGTGCATTCAGCCTGTACCAAACGCTTCCCCGTACACATTTACTGTTACTACTGTAATTGGTGTTGACCGTCAGGCAACACGATTGGCCAAAAGAAGGTACCAACTTATTTTAGAGGACCAGGGAAATTCTCGCGATCAGTTCTAGGACTTCAAATTTCGGAATATGTTCATCTGACTCCGTTGTCCGTGCTCATCGCGCTGTAATTTATTTAAATACTCGCGCCTATCGCAACTAACCTACTCACTCATCTTATTTTTCAATTAAAGCAGTTCTATGTTGGTTCATCTTCGCCATCAGTCATACTGACATGTGGGGATCGTACAGCACACTGGCCTGCGTCAGATGGTATTATTATCAACATCCATTGCAGAGCTTATGTATGTGTGTGTGTGTGTGTGTCACTCTCTCTTCACGCTTGAATGATCTGGTACTTAGGCAGAGGAACATACCCTTCTCATTTTCCTATGGATCGCTGCCATAGAGTTTTCTTTTTAGTTTGTAGTCATTTAGGTTTTTATCACTAAAGCGTCAACAAATTCCCGAGAAGAGACGTTGGATGAAATACCGTCAACTGCACATAAACGGATGCAAAAGAAAATTGCCCTGAATATGTTCGATACAGACTGTAGCATGGCAACACAAATGTATAAACGCATGCAAACTTAGTATATCCCTTTACGTACAACTGACGATATCTTATTCAGTACTGCTAATATTCTATGTTTGTACGCTGTAGAGAAGATTGGCAATGTCCGTGTAACGTAACAGTGAGGCGAGTTCGCGTAACCATTGTTGCAGTGGAAAAGCAGTAAGTGTTACACATTAAGAGTGTGTGTATTCCTGCCTTGATTATCCGGCATGCTAATTGTTTTTTTTTTGCGCCCTAGTATATTGTCGTCTGAGACTGTCTAGCTCTACCATATTTTTCCACATTATCCCATAAACGGCACGTCTTCTGGAAAAAAAGGTACTGGACACAAAATGTGTGTTTTTATTTTCTATAAAACTTTTTCTGAAACATTTTCTCATTCTACGACGAACTGAGCGGGATATGAGCAAAAAAAAAAAAACATAGGTCCTCACGTAAAGTACCCGTCATTCTTGTCAAATTTTAACGAAACTTTTATATTCTCTACAGATTTGCGAAAAATGCCCATACATCAAATTTCATGAAAGTCCGCCCAGTGTGAACTGAATCGTTGCATGTGGACGGACAGACATGACGAAGCTAATAGCCGCTTTTCGCAAGTGTGCACACTGGCCTAGAAATCCGTACACTCAAATTTCACGAGTTTACTCACGTAACGGTAGTTATTTATTTGCACTTGATTTAACGACGCTGCTTTCGAATACAGCCGGCAGTACCGATACGTAGTGTCAGTGTTGAATGGTGGAATGGAAAGGAAGTGGACAGAAAGAGTCTTGACCAATCTGTGGCAGTTTACTGCATCTGCTTGGAGAAACCGCGGGAACCCCCTCCCCCCCTTTACCCCCAAAAAATCTAGTTTTCTGACCGAGATATAAACCCGGACCGTCCACGATATTAATTGCTGTATAGCGACTTTCGACAAACTGCATTCTATACGCTAATTGCCAAAGCACGTGAGCAATAACCGCGCCCAACATATTTCTTGACCTTAAGTTATGTTTATAAGCACACTTTTCAGATCGCTGACGATGAGAGACGGTGCAGTAATAATGGATAACAGACGAAGGACCTGCATCAAGGTACTCCGCGACAGTCTGATGTGAGAGACCAGGCAAATCTGCGGGAGATTCCGCCAGGAACGGCAAGGTTCTAGCTACTTACCCGTGCCGAATTTCAAGTAGCATGGACTGTTCAGTTACCCAATGCCGCTACTCCTACCGCAAAGACTATGTATCAGCAAATGAAACTGGAAAATTGTTACCAAAGGTAAGAATTTGGAACTCGGCTATATATTTTAATGACATGTACATTTTGTTACACGTGCTTCATTATATCTCATATGATATCCGGATTTGCATGGCAAGTGTTACTCAAACGATGGTCTTGTGGGTGTTCATATGGTGCAGTATAGTGGGTCTGCACCGCCGTTTTGGTAGAACATTTTGCCTTCAGTTTGTCTTGTGGCTGAATTAGGTTCAGGAGGACGCTGAAGTAAACTGCAAGAAGAAATGTGTCGATTTTATTTATCATACACCTTCGTACGATCCGTTCCGAGGGGAAAAAGTAATACAGTTTCACGTTTTGTAAATTAATGTTGATCAGGAAAGATGTGAAGCAAATTTAATTTGACAGAGGCCATCCCGTTGTGTAGTAACAAATTTGTATAATGTATTATATACCATTAATACACAATAATATATCAGTACAGTGATGTATACAGGCAGGTCACATTACGGCAACATGTTTCGACCGTAAACGGTCATCTTCAGGCCAATAGAGAACATTTATTGTACCTTAAAAATGTTCTATATTGGCCTGAAGATGACCCTTTACGGTCGAAACATGTTGCCGTAATGTGGCCTGACTGTATATATAATATCACTGTACTGATATAGTATTGTGTATTGACGGTATATAATACATTGTACAAATTTAATTCGGCTGACAATATGTAACGCAGAGAGCCCAAAATAAAATTTCATCAAAATCCGAAAAAAAAAAAGGGCAAACAAAAAACACATTATAAGATAAATAGATGGGACGGCCACAAACAAAACAATCGTAACCAACAAAAAGGATAAAAGCAAAAAATA
>Ga0123352_10016163_pt1 | contig 11885 bp, 12 predicted proteins | sample TergutLab28metaG_FD_89700 | JGI IMG/M metagenome (GOLD analysis project Ga0123352, IMG submission 89700) | Labiotermes labralis P1 segment gut microbial communities from Petit-Saut dam, French Guiana - Lab288 P1 | ecosystem: Host-associated > Arthropoda: Insects > Digestive system > Gut ...
ATTACAGCCTACACAACGCAACAAGTAGTCGCAAGCTCCTGAAGATGGACGTATTAACGTCTGAAACATGTTGAGCAGTAGATAATAAAGCAAGTGTCATCTAGTTGGTCAACCTTTATTCAACGTTAGGAAATGTTGACGTAACGTAACAATTCTAGCACCTTCGCTCACTTTGGTCGAATTGGCTCTGTAACCGCAGAAGTCAGCTACATTTTAACCCCACAAATGTTTCCTGCTATTTCTGGGGTTAAAATGCATGCTTTACTTAGAATACGAGGGGGTGCTGATAAGTCCTTAGCCCGACCTACTTCCCGATGTCGTAGGACGGAATCGATATTGTCGTCGGAAAGAGGAGTCTGTTAATATGCCGTATTGCAAGTCTCTTCTTGTTACGGAGGCTGAAAGGAATCATGTCAGGCGACGCGCGCGATTTCAAGAACATGGAGACGCGAGCTGTCATCATTTTTTTCCTGCAAGGCAAGGCGCCGAAGGAAATTCACGCCATTCTGACAGAAACATTAAGGGAACACGCACCATCGTATGCCATCGTCAAAAACTGGATGGCCCAGTTTAAGCATAGTGATTTTTCCACCTGTGATGCGCCTCATCCTGGACGACCCAAAACAGTGACCACCCCGGAGATTATTGATCAAATTCACGAGCTAATCTTCGAGGAACGCATCAATAGCTGAGTAACTGGGCATCTCACGTGAGCGGGTTGAGTCCATAATTCATGAAGATTTGGACTTGCGAAGGCTCTCCGCGAAGTGGGTTCCTAAATGCCTGAACGCGGATCAAAAACTTCAACGGTGCCAGTCGTCTGAACAACTTTTGGAGTGTTTTCGGCGTGATCCAAATGATTTCCTGTCGCGATTAAATACCATGGACGAAACATGGTTATATCACTATGACCCGGAGACAAAGCAACATTCAGTGGAATGGCGGCATAGCGGCTCACCCCGCCCCAAATAATTCCGAGTGCAAAAATCCGCTGGAAAAGTTCTAGCCTCGATTCGATTTTTTGGGATCAAGACGGCATCCTCCTCATTGATTATCTTCCAAAGGGCCCAACTATCAACGCGGAGTATTACTCATCTCTGCTGGTGCAATTGAAGGATATTTTGAAGGAAAAACGTCACTGGAAGTTCACCAAGGGGGTCTTGTTCTTGCACGACAATACCCCGGCTCACCGGGTACTTGCAACCCAGAAGAAAATGGCCTACCTGGGCTTCCAGTGTCTTGATCACCCACCCTATTCTCTGGATCTGGCCCCGTCAGACTACCACCTGTTCCCTCGACTGGGGAAAAAAGAAAAAAAAAATTGAAAGTTCGCCATTTTTCGTCCGACGCGGAGGTCATTGCTGCCGCGAATAACTAGTTGGATGGACAACATTCTGAATTTTTTTTGAGTGGCTTGTAAAAGTTAGAGCAACGGACTAAAAAGTGTATTGAGCTTCGTGGGGGAGTGTGTTGAATAAATCCCGAGTTTGGTTGCCGTAGCTTGTTTTCTTCCTGGTCGGGCTAAGGACTTATCAGAACCCTCTCGTATGTTCGCAATTCTGGAATTCTTCATACTTTAATTTGTCGGATAAAAAGTCCAATTTTCTCGGCGTCGTCATTTTTGTAGTTGTTCCCTATAAATATTCCCTACATAATTTACACATAAGTAAGTTTACTTTATTTCCTCATACAAAATTTAATATTCCTGGCCATAATGGACCATTAGTTTTCGCTGGCAAAAGTTAAAGGTACTTTACCCCTGTGGCCAACAATAAGGAATACGGGAGAGTGAAGATATAATCCCACTCCTTAATCTCATCACTAAATAGGGATAAGTGGTCAGCTTCACTCCCCAGTCCCTTTACCCAGTGGAAAGAGCCTCTGTACACAATCTGTCAAGCTGTCAATGCAACTGTTGTGATACCATTACCAGTTCCTACCTCATCCCACCCAAGTCATTAGTCAATAATTATTGGACATTGCATGGTCTAAGCTACTGATGGAATTGTTAAATGAATCATGAATAAGTCAGTTAATTAATCAACTAGTAAACGAATTTGATGCTAAAAGAGAACTTCATTCTATTTAATTTTGCCTGTTACAATCATGTTGCTATGTGCATAATATATTAACTTCATAAAATAGTGCTCATTCACTAATGGTTTTAGTCGGGGATTGGCATGACCACCTTACCCTTTGCTCTTAAGCTTTGTCACTAGTGGGCCTATTGATCCATTTATGAGCTGGATGTATAAATATGTGACGAGTTGATTTAGAGACTTAACAGCCCATTCACTCTTTACGGCTGTATAAAACTTCAGTCAAATAAAAACACATGTTTCTAATTATCTTATAGGTAATGATATACCTGATTGAAGGAGTCCTTCCAGAAAGCTACTTTGCAAACAATCTGCGTGGATTGTCTGTTGACATGGCTGTGTTCAGGGACCTTCTGAGACTAAGACTGCCAACACTGTCCCGACACCTTGAGCAACTCCAGCACGATGCCAGGGACAGTGCTACGGGTGAGATCCAAATGCGTATAATAATGACCATGAATATTGACACAGGAGGAATGTCAGAGAAGCAGGTAGTGAGTGACCTTAGGTAGTATTCTGACATTGCTCGCAGGAAATGGTGATAACCATGAAGACCCTCTATCATAAAAAGAATTTCACCGTGAGATTCCAGCCGTGCATTTCCATGGTTCAAGTCACATACACTACCACTTTTCCATTCCAGTTACAATTTTAGTTTTAACAAATGCAGAGAAGCATTTTCATTATTCATTTTAATATAATTAATATTTAAAAAAATTTGTGGGAATAATATTTATTGAAGATACTTACAACAGTTTTAATTCTGACGTGAGTATTTTGTGAGTGTCATACCTTTTCATTTTAGCAGGTAATGCAGATTTTTACTTGATTTCAGTTATGTATTAAGTAAACACAATTTCTAGCTTGCAAATGTTTTGTAGCATTGAATGGTGAGACGAATATGTCAAGCATGGACTGGAAAAGATAAGAAAGCCATCATTCTGTGTTCAAGGCAGTGTCAAGAATGTGATGAGAGGGAATGAGCAAAATAATGACCTTCAAGACAGTCAGCCTCAAGGCTAATATTTGAACTCTGAACACTATGTGTGAAGCAGGTCTAAATACTTCACTGTAATATATGGAATACAGTAAACAATGCATTAAAAAACTGCACACTTGTACATTATTTCCCTCCCACTGGAAGATTCTGATTATTTTTTTTCCAGTAAGGAAGGAAGGAATATTTTTTAAACAAATGAAACTCTTTATTTTAGAACTAATATGAAGGCATTTAATTTGTTTCAAACGTCAGAGACAATTTGATGTATAACTGAAACAGAATGAGAATACAAGTTTTTGTATAGTCCTTGCAAAGAAACATTCAAGCAGTATGTGAATTTCAGATGTCAAAGAAAGTCGTAATAGGATAAAGCTGAAAAAATCTTTAAAAGAAGTGCAATCTTTTACTTCGTAGCAGGAGAAAATGCACAACCACCAAATATTTAGTAGTGACTTTAACAATAGCACTTGTGGAAGTAGTAGTGGTATTTGTAATGGATCATTTCAGGAACAAGTTATGAGCCTCCTCTAACCAATGTGTTCACAATGCAGTGGTTCCTTACACTGTTCTCCAACTGTCTGCCACAACCAACAGTGCTTCGTGTGTGGGACCTCATATTCCTTGAGGGCAATGAGGTATTGCTGAGGACAGCACTTGCAATTTGGGATGGGCTGGCAGAGTAAGTCATAGATTTTATTAGGTTTGAGATTCCTAGTAGTGACAGCACTGTGTTGCTATGAAGTCTGGTAGCTAGTTACTGTCCTGAATGTTACTACCACCGAAAGAGTGTACCCCACAGAATTGGAATTGTTCTCCTTTCTTCTCTTGCAGTCGCATCATGGCTGTTGATAGTGCTGATGAGTTTTACAGCATCATGGGTGTGCTTACCCGAGAAATGCTGGAGTTTGGTCTTATGGATACAAATAATTTAATCAAGGTACGCCTCCAACACGACCAGCCCTGGGGCACACCATACCTCCTATACAATGGGTACCGGGTCTTTCCCGAGGGGAAAGTGGCCGAGGTGTGGCATTGACCACCCACCCCCAATCTAGCACTGAGGTTAAAGAAAGAGTACAGCTATACCTCTACTCTACTCTGGGCCTTCGTGGCCTGTTCTTTGGAGAACTTTGCCTTTATGCCTCCAATGTATTAAAAATCTCCAAAAGTAATTTTGTCAACGCTGCATGAAGAAGATAAGCTTAAAACGCTAAGCCTTGTCAGAATTACAATTATGATGATGAAGTTTTAAGTGTTTTAGCACCAAGACTAAAGAAAGAATAGATCTATTTCTCTACTCCCCATGTGAAACTTAATAGCCTGTTCTAGGATCCTTCTTTACCTTTACCCTAAGGCTGGAAGGTTATATGTGTAGCTAGATTGCCAGCTAGATGGATAAATGTCTGGAGAAATTGATGGATGGTTGGATGGAAGATTACATAGTATGAAATTCAGATGTGGGTATGTTAGAATTTATGGAGAAATAAATAATCTCATTATCTGCACAAATGTACTTTCAGGCACTAAATTACCATAGTTTCAAATGAAAACTCCTGGAATTTGTGTGATCAAGCCAAAATTGAAAAATCTTGGTATATGAGATATATATTTGAAGAACAGTAATTAATTTGCTGTTTTGCAGACAATTGTGACAATAGCACCATTCCCATTTCCTGAGTTGCCAGAGCTAAGGGACAAATATCTGTACAATATCACACCCTGGACACAAACTGTCTCCACAGCTGCACGCCGTGGTCTTAGGCTATTCTACTCTGATGATGATGATGATGATGGTACAGATGAAGATGAGAAAATAGCTGTTGCGGCAGCCTATGGTATATCTGCAGTCTTCAGGTCCCCACGAAGAAGAGGTATACTCTAATTTCAAAATATATAGACCTATATATAAGTTTCAGTTATTTTTGTCTGTTGTCATACTCCAGGGTTTTAGAAGTTGCCATTGTATAAGAGATGCTGGTAATCCTGTATTTCCTTTTGCCCCTTTGTGTAGCAGCATTTCTCTTCTGACTGGCATTAACAATTAATGATGCGCTGTAATATGTTGAAGCATTTTCCATTTCAGCATCTCCATCATTCATATAACAAAGGTTCTTAATTTTTTCATCAGTATGCTTAGGATCTGAAACATATTAGTGAAACAGAAGCTTCAGATAAAAAGCAGGTATTTATTACAAACTAAAAGGCTCCTCTGGACAACAAATGTTACAGAAGCAGAAGACTAACAAAAGGGGGCAACTTAATAACTACCATATTACCTATCGGTCTAGGATAGCATAGTTTTTATAGCAAATAAGTTATGGGCTGTACAATCCAGTGTTCGAATCCTGGCAGAAGCAACAGATTTTGCTCTTCTACATTATATCAAGACCAGTTCTGCAGTCCTCCCAACCTCCCAGACATGGACCACTCACTACTTCCAGTGCCAAAGGTTAAGAATGAATGGAGCTAAAGCTTTGCTCCCCCCCCCCCCATGCCTTCATGGCATGGACAGGGACAGTTTTACCTTATATTTCTTATCTGGTGTATCTGACTTGCTTCCTCATAAGATAATGTTCAGAAATTAAAATAATTTTTTGTGTATCTTATACAACTATTAACACTATATAAGTATTTTTTTGGACATTGTCAATTGTTGAAATTACATTTTATATCATTGTATGTTGGTACTTTACCTTACTTCCACCTTCTGTGATTGAGTGTCATATTGGCTGATTTTTTTATACTTCCTAAATTTTAATATTAATGGTTATGGTTCTGGCCAAACTTACCACCTTTTAAATATTACCCCAGTACAGTAATCACTAAATCATGAGTGTGAATCTTAGTGGTGAGAGTTGGAATCAAACCCATGTCTCTTTGAACACTAAGGTAATATGAGTATGCTGACCACTAGGTTGCCATGCATGCCATGGACCAGTGTTCTTTGAACTGCAAGTATCTGTGGAACTCCTGTCACAAAGTATGAATTTTTGCTCACAACTGTAGAGTAAAAGTTTGATTTTGGGGGTTGCAAAAATAAAATAAATGTTTTTATAATATCGATCTTAATTTAAGACATAAGAATTTACACACATTTATGATAAAGAGAGTTTTATTATCAGTGCTTTACACTGATAATAAATAGTGATTCACTGTGATGGGCAGGAAGAAAAACACAATTACGAATCACAAAATATTATTTACTACTTCATTACACAGTAACTATGCTCATGGAGCCCCATTGCATCATACTAACAACCTCACCACTTGACTGAACACAGTGTGAATAACATTACCTTAGACAATGGACAAAATATAATGTATTAATATAATAACTCACCTTTTGTCCCCAACCTTTAAATATCTGATAACTGTTCACTCTAACTCTTGAAAGTACATGTCTTCTTCTAGACTCCATGAGTCGAGCCCCATCACCATCTTCTTCCTTATCAGCTATAAATTACAGTCCTGCTACAGCTGATAGAGATCGCCTAGCCCTGGATATATCAGCACTGAAGCAGCAATATGCCAAGTTACGAGAGCGGCAACGCCAAGCCCACATCATTCTGACAGGTAAAAAATCTCTGTGCAGCATGGTTAACTGTTTAACTGTTAATGAGATATCTCAGTTGTTATGCATAATTATTTTGTGACCTAAATGTTGTTTTACTTATGTACGAAAATTCAGTGAAGCATAAATATGCAATTAAGTTGTCACTCTTGTTTCTAAAATAAAAATCCCTTGGAAATACTCAAATGTGAAGTAATGAGCTTGATACTGTAGTGTAGTAAATAAGATAAGAGTGAGTCTGAAGGGAGGAGATGACTTTAAATACCTAGGTGTAGGTCAGAAGTTAATATTAAAATAAACCTTAAAGTGAGAGTCTCGACTGGATTCATATGGCTTAGGGAACAGTGGCAGACTGTTGTAAACATGATAATGTACCTTTTTATTCATAAAAGTCATAAAATATATTGAGGACCCCATTTTTCTGCGATATGATGCCACGTAGCTGGGCAGTCAGTTCCTGAAGTTTAAAAGAGCATAATTCTTTTATCACAAAAGGTATAGAGCAGAGACCTGTGCGGCACATTTTATTAGTGTGTGCACCTAGGGAATTTTATTTTGAATTTTTCAAAAGGTAAAGGTTTATTGAATACTCAGTTCATCAAACAAACCAAAGAAATTAAAACTTAACTGAACCTTTCGTGTAAATAAACATATCAACTCCATTCAAATATATAAACTTAAAAAATGAGACAAAAAAACAAATTTTTGAGACATATGAATGTGCTTTCGCACAGCCAATGCTCTCCACACACACATGTCTGTGGTCTAGAGGTTTATGAAGTATTTTTTTCAGACTCCAGACCCTTAAAAATGAAGGCAATGTGTTCCTGTGAAACATCTGGAACTGAATGCTGAGAGATGTAGTGTAATACTTCTGAAAAATAAGTATGGAGGTACTGTAGGGTTGTGTTGGATTGACTACAGTACCACACACATATATATATATTTATTTATTAATGCCAAGATTTGTCGTACAGTCTGACAAGTGAGGTCGCGGCTTACTTGCCGTTATTTTACTGTCTGCTGTTGAGTGGTGTTAACTGTGGTCTAGAGCTGCGTTGCCATGTCACGACGAGGCCTCCGGTAGGCCACAGGCGATGTTGAACCACTGGCTACACAGTTGGTTGGCCGGAGGTCCGCGGTGGAGTTGAGGAGGCTGCGACTGGTGTTGATTGCTGTTGCAGGATGACTGGCAAGTGGTGGTGTGCCCGGTCCCCGAGGCTACGTGGCCGGGCAGTCGGGCGTTGTATCTTCTGTCTTGATGAGTCCTTTCATGATGTTGCTTCTTCTTGATGCAGGTGTTGACTGATCTCAGGCTGGAAACGTGGCCATTTTTATACTGATTTATCGCGGTTCTATCTGCCCTGCCATTGGTCAGTTGGCAGATTTGGTAAGCGTGGCTAGTAGAATGAATACTTGTGTTGAGGTGCAGTGATGGGAAGCTGCATTCGGTTTGGAGCTGTGAGTGGAGACTGGGGTTACAGAGAGAGAAGGATTGGAGAAAGATAGAGAGAGAGAGAGTGTTGTCGTGCTGTCAGGCGGAGAACTGGATGGAGGAAGGAGAGCTATAATGTGGGTGTCCCCACATAACAGTCCTCAGGCAAATGGCCATGAGAGCCACAAGACTTGCCAGAATAAGTCTTGACTAACTGAGCAATCATTAGTTTATAAGAAAAACTCTGCGATAATTTAATACACATGCATGATGTTTGACAGTCTTCAGTCACAGACATTTGTCAGTTTGTTGTTCCATCACTCATGTAGTTTCAACTGCTCTAGATGCAGCTTTTTATGTGTGTGTGATAAAATGCTGAAATCTGTTTTCCCTTACATTAGCAGCCTGTGTCAGGCAGCCATTAGGACCATCAATTCCCACCCCTGTAGCTATGAATCATCTGCTTCTGGGGAAGAGTGCACTACTCAGTGTGAGGAGCAAAAGATGTGGTCCACCCTCAGGGGCAGTGCCACCTCCAGCAAATACTGCCTTGAAATCTGCTCGTAAACCACTCCGGGGATCTCAAAAGCTCCACATCACTGCTCAAGGTACAGTGGGGCATCCCAATGGGCTACCTACCCAATTCAATTGTCACCATTATAAAAAAAATGTGTGTGTGTGTGTGTGTGTGTGTGTTTTTTTTTTTTATATACATTTATTTACCAGCATGCTCCATTACTGATGAGTACTACTACATGTATTGTTCTCAATTTTACCTACTATGATCTATCTTGTCTATATACATTTTATAACATCTATTGACTGCTTTAGCTCTGTTCTTCGTTCCAGTTTATATTGTCTATGTATTCTTTGAATTTTTTATGGTACTGTACTCCTAATTTATTACAGTTCATTGGTCAATTTTCAGTCCTTGTCACTACTGCTTTTAGTTTTTCCCTTTCCTTCTCTAGGAGAGGGCAATCAAATATAATATGTTGCACCGTTTGCAGACATTTTCTGCAAGGGCACGTTGGGTCATCTATTATTTTGTATTTATGTAAGTAAGCTTTTATGTTACCATGTCCTGTTGCTATGGCTGTAAAATTTGGTGTTACGTTTATTCTAAATTTTAGCCTATCCTCTATTTTGGGAAAGAATGCTTTTGTTATTGCACCTTTTGTTGTTTCTGTCCATTCTCTTTGCCAACACATAACACGTTGTTCTTTTTGTTCACTCATCACCACACTCTTTGGTATTTTTATGTAAAACTCCTCGATGTTCTTGTTTCTTGCTGCTTCTTTCGCCTGTTGATCTGCCATTTCTTTTCCCCGATGTCCTGTATGCACCTTTAACCATCTGAATTCTACCCTCCACTCACGTTGTTCCATTTCTTGGACTTTAGTTCTAATTTGCTCAATGAGTTTTGTATGTTTTTTCTTGTTTTGTAGAAGTTGAAGTGTAATTTTGCTATCCGTGTGTACCAGTACTATTTTTTTTTCCGGTTCCATCATTTGTATATATTCCAGTGCTTTTAGGATGGCCATTTGTTCCGCTTGATTGTTCCTGCATCGCTCATTTAGTCCGTATTGCATTGTTCTTATAACGTTATTATCAAGGAAAATTAACATACCAGCTCCTATTCCTAAGTCAGACTTGCTACCGTCTGTATAAGCTTGAATAGGATGTAAGCTTTCTTCTTCCCCTTCTATTGTTTTGATGTGTGTCGCTGGATGAGTCCAATTTTCCAGTTCCATGTCTCTGTCCTACTGTATTCCTATGCCTTGTGTGTGTGTGCATGCGCGTGTGCGTGTGTGTGTGTGTGTGTGTGTGTGTGTGTGTGTGTGTGTGTGTGTGCGCACCCGCCCTGATCATACTGTCATGCATTAATTTTAATGGACAAACAGTAGTTATATATATTCTGAATATGTAAAAAGACATAATTGTCTTGTGTGAAGAATAGAAGATTGCCTGAGAAGGCCCTAAATTATTGAAAAAATAAAGATAAAATATAACAGTGTTGTATGAACCTGAAAAGACTGAAAAAGAGGTAGATAAACCAAAATAGGTGACAGCCTGACCTTGAAGAGAGAGTTTTGTTCATGGTAATATGCCATCACATCTTGCATTAATCTGGCGTAAATATATATTGCCACCCAAGTACAGCATATGATATCTAAAGGAAAGCTTTGTACTATGAAACTTAGGGTGCCACATGCAAATAGCTTGCAGTTGTACCTATGACTTCATAAATTGACTTTACATACATATGGTAGACTTGAACGTCACCACCATATGTTAGGGGTTTTTCATTTCAGATATCTGCTTTGTATTTTCTCACTCTGTCTGTTTTGAAAATTTAAGGCTTCTTCTGGCAATCTTTCATCCTTAAACCAAGTGCATTTCATTTGTCTTTTCGTTCAGAATAAATTAGTATTTTCATTAAAATTCATTCAGGAGATGATAATAGAATTATCGAGCTAGATGTGTTAAGTTCCAATTGTGCTTTGAGTTAAAACTCGAAACATCCCTTTTGAATTAAACGGTACAGCAAGCCCAGTAAAACCTGGACAGGCCCTAACGGCTACAGGAGGTTGAGACTGAGAGATATCAAGGTGGTCAGCCCTACCCACCAGCCACCATTATCCCCAAGAAACATCCCTGGTATTCTTTTCTGTTAGAGGCTGAGTTGACACTATGGCTATGTGACCATAAAGATTAAGTGAATGAAAAATCCCAATGACCCCATCGGGAATTGAACCCACGACCTTCCGGTTCATAGCACAATACCTCAACCAATATAGGCTACCACATACCTTTCCTTTCAAAGTAGTTGTAATATTTATGTCTGAGTGTGTCTTCAGATATTCAGATATTCACTGTTTATCAACAGGACAGCTTATTACAGCATCACATACTGAAGTGGTGTCACCCCAAATTCAACAGCAGCAAGCAACAAAGATAAGTGGAGAGACACTGCACTGGAAGGACACAACACAGAAGAAGCAGCGCAAAGGATCAAAACAAGATGCAACATCTGTTCAAAGTACTCCATCAGAAGATACTGAAGAAACACAAGGTAATAACTGTGAACACAAAAATTTATACACATGGCAGTAGAGACTAATTTATTACACAGATCTACTTTATGATGCATGAGCTTGCTGGAAAGCTGACAATTAGTCAGCCAGTCAAGATCTTGTAATTTCATGACAGTCTTCATAGAAGGCTGTCATAACCTATATTCAGTACCATACTTACACCCACACTTTTCATTTTGACATTCCCCTCTTATTTATTCTTATGTCTTTCGTGATTCCTTTAACTATTATTTTTGTTCACTGAACTTTTGTAACCTTTTCTCAGTTCACTATTCTTCTGGACATCCCACCCATTTCATACTCCTTTACAGTTCTAAATAAAAGTGGGCAAGTTGACTCAAGCAGTAACATTTCTAATTTGTACATAGAATTTGCTCAGTTTGCATGTCAGCTAAACAGTCAAACTCACCATACAAACTGAAGCATTTGAAAGAAAGAAGATGATTTAAGTTGTTTATATGTATGATGGTGCCATTATACAAGAGAATATTGGATTATAGTTTGTTTATTATTATTATTATTATTATTATTATTATTATTATTATTATTATTATTATTAAGGTTGTTGTTGTTGTTGTTGTTGTTGTTGTTGTCGTCGTCGTCGTCGTTGTTGTTGCCAATAAAATTATTTTGTTTTCTAGGGATCAGACTTAGGACAACAGCGAGTGGAGAGGCACCATTA
>Ga0123352_10016164_pt1 | contig 11884 bp, 9 predicted proteins | sample TergutLab28metaG_FD_89700 | JGI IMG/M metagenome (GOLD analysis project Ga0123352, IMG submission 89700) | Labiotermes labralis P1 segment gut microbial communities from Petit-Saut dam, French Guiana - Lab288 P1 | ecosystem: Host-associated > Arthropoda: Insects > Digestive system > Gut ...
ACAACCGAGCGGCAGCCTGTGTTGTGGCCGGCGGTGGCATTTTCGAAAATCAGCTTTAAGCACCGATAAATTCAAATTAAAGGTAATTTCACGAAGTTAACTTTACATTCATACTTTAAATGTGTCATGTATTATGCTAGTTTATTATTTTGTTCCGTTTATTGTCAGTAATCGTTACCTTCTATTCCGAGATTCAAACGGTCATAACACCGTAACCGTCCAAAATCGGACACATGTTTATATGAACTTTTTTTATCACAAAGACCTAGGAAATCACCTCCTGCAGTTATGCCCTAAAGTCATGAAACACCCTGTATATTTGCAAATTTCTATATGATAATGTTGCTACAGAGCTAGTATTTGGGCTGGATGGTAATTTAGAGTTATATGACTTGGTGACTGCTTGGAGAACATGTCGAGGATCATTCCATTATGCAACCCGTTGCTCAACTGGTACCTGCAAAAAGGAGAAGTTGATGTGCTTGACTGTATACTAGCAAATATTATTTGTGCCTGAGAACAAACGTTGATGACAGTTCTGGCAAAGAATAAAAGTTAATGGAAAAATTTGTTGTATATTTTGGAAATATTAAATTTATGGATCGTTCTGTGGTTCTGGGAACAAGTGGAAGCAGTGCACATGCATGTGCACCCCCTTCCCAAAACACACACAAACACAGGTTACAATGTTGAGAAATAACTTTGACTGGTGAAACTGGTGTGCAGAAACTGAAGACCCTATAGAAAAAAAATTGTTTTGGGTAATCAAAGACATATGAAAAATGATTATATGTAAAGTAGTGATCAATAAACATGAAAATATTTGTGATGGTGTTTACTGGAATGCTAACTGCTTTGTCTCCCCAAGCCTTCCTCTTAGACTTTGAAGCACTGGCAAGTGGCTCTTGTTCTTCCCCTTCAGGACCGAAGGCTTGAGAGCAGTAGATTGGCATAGGTTTTGTTATGCAGTTGTGTGAAGCATTGTGACAAGAGAAGGGTGATGTTATCTTTCAGACCCTGCAATGTGGGGAAGTCATTACATTCTTGGATATAAATTTGTGTGTTGGCAGGCCCCCCTCCCCCCCCCCCAAAAAAAAAGCCCCCCCACCCCATCATTAAAATTAGTCCTTCAAGCAAAGTCCATTATGAAATTTTGAGCAAAACTGTCTTAGCCATTTCTTGTATCTGATGTCACTAATATCGTGTGACATTTTGAATAGCTTTTCCATCTATTTGCCAAATAAGCGCAGTGTGTGGTAGCACATATGTGTGTGACAAGAATTGTCTTCATTCATGAAACAAAATGAAAACTCTGAAATGTAATGATTAACATTTGTTATTGACATTGAAAGTGGCATCAATACAAATTTTTAATCAGAGATTAACAGACTAAGCAAGACGTTTAGTTTCTGTAAAATGTTTTGATTGGAAGTGAATAGTGGAAATGTGCCTGGCTGAATAATCTGGGTTTTTTGTTTTAGATTTTAGAATTAGATGTGGATGAAAAAAATTGTTCTGTTTGTGATGTAGTGGTATAGCTGTACTGTTACACACTTCTCTGTGCTTTTAAAATCTTGAGACCCTATGTCAGGGTCTTACCCCACTGTGGCACACACGCTCCAGTGAGTTTCACATGCTGGTTGTACTTATACCTGGCATTGAGCATCGTTAACTGCCAACTGCTTGTTCTGAATGTGCCAAAAGCCATATAGTTTGTGCCACTATGTGTCCACTACAGACCAGTGTATGAGAGTGTCCACCATTCGGTTGTGGCACTTCTCAACACAGTTATGCTGTGTTGCGGCTTACTGTAGGCCCTTCTTCGATGTGGAATTGACCACTGCGGTTTTGGTTATGCACATAACAATAAATGTGAACAGTTATTTTACGAACACAATAATATGATTATAGACGTCTGCAGCACAGACTGTAGTGGCATATCTGTACTTCATTACAGTTAAAAGACAGTTTGGGTATCATTTATATGGCCATAGGCCTATCTTGGGAAGGGGGGAAATGCCCCACTCCCACCATTTTTGTACCTAAGATTAATTTTCTTTTAGTAACTGAGTGCTAATAAAAAGTAAAAAAAATTGGGGTAAGAGTGGGGTAAGGGGTGTTTGTACTTTAAGGACTGGTTCAAACCAATCAGTCTTCCCCTTTTCATAACTTGACTCCTCATAAATTAACGTTCCTGATACCCACGGTTGATCCTTTCCCATCAGCCAAGTTAGGCTCATGTGTGAACCTATTTGGACAACCAGCTCGATTTGTTTTGTGCAGCACGTGTCACAGTGTAAATATTACTTCAGTTTTCAGCGCGTGATTTTTTTTGTCTGCGTCCTTTGCCACACTGCCTTGTCTCATGAAAGTGCATGTTCATACACTAAGTACTTTCTACTACGGTGTATTCAAGGTTTTATTGTCTATTGACTTCACACACCTCCACCAATCCCATGCCATATGAACTTCATCCAACGCGGGTTCACCGAGCGCGCCGCTGTCGAGGGCGTACTGCTCACATTAGTCGAAGGTTTGCTGTTTAATTCGGAGCTGGCTATGTTGTGGACAGAAGCTTTTAGGTTATCTACATTAATATACAGTTTCTGTCTTGTTCCCATCTTTGATTTCCTTTCTTCTTCCCCAAATATTGGTCTCTAAAGGCTGTGATCAACACGATACACTGATATTACTCTAAACCACAGTGCAACAATTGTAAATAGACAGCTAGTTTAATCCTGCATGCAGCTAAACACACGGGTAGGCAGTGACTGAGTTCGGTTGGATTTGATTTTGTTGAAGTAAAAAACCGCCTGTTTAGTTTGGAATATTTGTACTTCTGTCTGTTCTTGACACTGTAGTTACTGAAGTTACAGAATTCGAAACTGTGCAGGCATTTTGTCGATTGCATTAGCGCATAACTGAATTACCTGAGCTGCTGATTGGCGTTCCTTTCGATATTCAAACGTTTATGCTAGTTTATGCTACCTGTGAAGCACACACACTGCAATTCCCCACACCCGCCCCCATGAAGCCACTGCATAATCTCTGTTCTGCTGCATCATTACATTCATAAAATGAAAGTAACCCAAGTGCCTAGGCACTTTACGACTTATTGGGACATGGAGATACATTCTAGTGCACCGGACCACCGCACCGGGTTTGGCTGAACTGTCAAATTCGCATTCCAAAAGCTTTCACTCGAGACGTGAGTTCCCGGTACCTATTGTAGCGAATGTTGGTGTGTCCCGAAGAAGTTCTGGGCGTGGAAATTGACTGACGGGCTGACGAAACATTTTCACGTATCGGAATATAATGACGCAAGTCATTTAGCTCATAACAACATTCACCGCCTGTAGTGACGCTTGAAGTTGACAGAAGCAATAATGTAGCTAGCTATATCTTTCTTACCGACAGTTGGCACTGCTTATCGGCCGGGTAGCGTAATCTGTATAGCGACTACGCTACAGTCCGGGCTTCGAGTCCCGGTAGGGGCAGTCGATGTTTCTTTTCTACAAAACGTCCAGACCGGCTGTGGGACCCACCCAGCCTGCTGTTCAGTGGGTAGCAGGCTCTGCTTGCGGTTAACAACTCGCCGCCATCTGCCGTCGAGGCTAAGAATGGGTGGAGTATAATTCTGCACCCTCTCTGTGCATTCGTGGTGTGGATAGGGTAAACTCTGCGTTTTGCCCTTACCTGACATTTCGTTTCTCAAATCTGCGTGCCATTTCAAAGGTTAAATCTCGAGGCTGTGAACAAACTAACCGTATCAGGCAATTGCATTCCTCGGTAATGGGTGTCGAGCATCGGCAGGATAATGACGCGCAACCGAAACCGAAGGGCTTGACAAAAACCCAACTCTGCCATTTTGTGCATCCTAAGTCTCCCATGGATCACCCTGAGAGCTGAACCGGGACATTCGCTTGTAAAAGCCACTGTCCTGATAACATGTACGAGGTTTGAAGAAACATTTAGATAACCCTGAGCGCAAATATTCTCAACCAATTTTAGTCAGAATGCTTCCAGTTAGTGGCGAATTATGTTGTGTGAAGTAACAGGCGGAAGACGGGCATATTGAGTACAACAGATGACGCGCGGGATCGTGCTTTGAACCCCGTTAGCGGCTTACGCAACGACACCGTTTGTTATATGAGTCAGCAAGAAGAAACGTGATTTCTAAACAAACTTAGAAAAACACAAAGATTTGGCGATGAAAGGGGAAAGTAAAACATCAGTTTACTTGCGAATCTATGTTTTCTGATTTTTACACCCCCTTCCCAAAGTGTATTAATCATCATCATCAACTCCTGTCACCCGTTAGGGGACATAGGGCGTCAACAAAACACCGCTATCTGGTCCTATTTCCGGCCATCCTCTTAACTTCATTCCAGCTCTTCCCTTTTTCTAATGCCTCATTGTGAACAGTTCTTCGCCACGTTTCTGGCCGTGCGCTAATATTCATGTGTCGGCTGCAGCGGCTACGTTGCTGTGTTATTACATGAGTTTTGAGGTCACGTTTGTTTTTGAATATGAAGCCCTGTATTTTAGTACCAACGTTTTTGAGGAACCTGCAACCCCCGTCTCACCGTCTTGAAAATGGATATGTCAGGTTTCTCCGAAATTTCGGTACCTATCAAACTACACGGCGTCGCATCCCGGAATCCCTCAGTCTTTATGTCTTATTATTGTTCACGAAGTGTATTAAATGCAGCCGTAGAAGATAAACGTAATATGCTTATAGTTGCAACAATCACACTCAAATAACGACGGCACTAAGCAGTAAGAAATAAGCAGTTTTATTCTAGTAATTAACCAACTTGATGCACAAAATCTTGTTTTATAATAAGATTATTAAATGCCTCCACATATTTCGAGCACTATGTGCTCATCATCAGGAGGTCAAAATTGTATTATACAGCATCTGGTATCGTCACACTGTAGGTGGCCGTCCGGTGCACGGGTTGAGAGAGGACTGGTTGGAATGCATGGGACTGTTGATTAGGCATCAGGTGGGTTATGGGTTATAACCCACCTGATGCCTAATCAACCAGTCTTCTCCCAACCTGTGCACCGGACGGCCACCTACAGTGTGACGATACCAAATGCTGTGTAATATAATTTTGATCTCCTGATGATGAGCACATAGTGCTCGAAACATGTAGAGGCATATAATAAACTTATTATAAAATAAGATTTTGTGCATCAAGTTGGTTAATTACTGAGATAAATATACTGAGATGCACGGTCAGCAAAACATTAAATAAAAAAAGCAATGTATTGTTGCAGTGCGATTTGTTTAACGAAAACCCCGGTGGAACAGCGAATATTTGAGCTTGTAATATGAGCTGTACCGTCGTTATGTTATTTGATTAATGTAAAATGATTATTTATGTCTTTGTCGGTTTTTAATGGTGGCAGGGAGATAGGGCAGTGCAGCCTGCAACTGAAAGTGAAAGAGTGGGAGGGAGGATGACAGGTTGGTCACCGTGGCCCGCTCGTACCTGCTGACCCAGTTCCCGAGCGGTACTGGACCGCTAGGTACTAAGTCGGCGAGTGTTCGTGCATGTTGTCGTCGGGAACATCGACACGTCTTCGCATCTCGGTGAACAGAATGCTGCCAGGTGAGAGAGACAGAGTTTGTATCGTGCGGCTGGTTTCTGTCTGGGCGAAAGACTGCTGCCGGCGGCGTGTTGGGCCTATGGCAGTAGTGTTCGGAAATACACTGTCATGTTCTGGGTCCAGCTTTCTTCCTGAGATCAGTATTGTGTAACAGATTGCAGGGGCGGCAGGCCCAGAGCAGCGCCTCCACTGAAACGTACGCCGTTTCGAACCCTCTGAGTTTTAGTGATGGTGATGGTAGTAGCAGCAGCAGTAGTAGTAGTAGTGATAGTAGTAGTAACAATGATATTGATAATAATGATAATGAGTCAAGAGTTTATGGAGTTATACAAGAGCACCTGCAGGATTTTCTGCAAGGTGGGGCCACATTACCTGTATGTACAGTGACCTTATTTTTTGAATATCATTGCTGAACAAGACAGTCACATGGCTGTTGAATTACAATTCTTAACTAATCAGACTAAAACTGTAAGAACTGTCAGAAATTTGGTTTTGTTGCGTACGTGTTTTATTGTTTGATATGATGAATTATTGAATATCAAAATCCCACGGTGATTGAAGGGCACCACCTCGCTGTTGGCACCCCTGGTGGTATAATAATAATAATAATGTCTCAAGCAGGGCCACGACGATTACAGTAGTGGTAATAATGAAAGTAATTATGGTGTGATGTTAGTAACAGCTGGCAAGGCTTCCTTATGCACCACAGTTGCAGGCTGTCGTATTGCCAATGCATAATTTTGTGGTTCCGGCTGCTTCGATACGACACCCTCGGCCTGAGAGTGAAAGTGACACCTCAACACACGAGCGCAGCTGTGCGCTGGTGCTGCTGACTGTTGCCACGCCTGCTGAAGGTGTCAAAACGAGACCGAATTGCAGAATTAGTGACGGGGGATATGTATGACCCACACCGTGACAAGTGGGGCGGTGACCTGGTGTGAAACAGATTGAAGCCGGGCAAGTTGGTTCAATCGATAGCGCTTTGGACTTGCGCTCCGGAGGCTCCCGGTTCGGATCTCGACACAGACGCCTACTATCGGCACTCAGTATTTCTATGGTTTTCGTCAGTGTCTGGAGACAGACGTGGGACAGTAGCTGGAGACCCCGACCTCCTTCGTCCACACGCTTTGCGGTTGACAGTTCTGTCGTCCAATCGATCGACGCCGTATTGTCTAAGTCGCTGACGGTGTCATTAATTTAACTGCCAATAAACAAATAATTCATACAAAGAGAGGCTGTTAATCGAGCGGTAACAAGGGGAGAAAACTACATAATGAGGACCTCAATGATCTGTACTCCTCACCCATTTTTGTTCGGGTGATAAAATCGAGAAGAATGAGATGGGCGGCCATGTAGCGCGTATGGGGGAGAAGAGAGGCGTATACAGGATTTTGGTGGGGAAACCTGAAGTAAAGAGACAGCTTGGGAGACCCAGGCGTAGACGGGAGGATAATATTAAGATGGATCTTAAGGAAGTAGGATATGGGGGTGTGGACTGGATCGAGTTGACTTGGGATAAGGACAAGTGGCGGGCACTTGTGAATGCGATAATGAACCTTCGGGTTCCAAAAAATGCGGGGAATTTCTTGACTAGCTGAAAACCGGTTAGCTTCTCAAGTAGGTCCCTGCTCCATGGAGTGAGTAAGTAAATATGTAAGTAAGTTAATCGAGCAGGGTTCTTCCAGAAGTCCAGAGTAGAGGGTTCCAGCTGCAGCGGCTTGCTCGGTTAGCGGTGCTCCTGTAATCTTCTGAGTATAATAATGCGCACATTGTGTGATACCTCCGGCTTTTTGATTGTGTGGAGCCGGTTCATCCAGTGATACACGTGTTTGTATGCATGTAGGTAACAAATATGGCCAAGGAGAGGTGTGTTCCGGTCTGTCATCTTGATGTTTCTGTCTATGTGTTTTGCATGCGAACCACGTAAAGGCTACGATTAACCTGAATTACAGGTAAAGATACAGTTCGTACCGCGCTGTAAACACAATGTCTTGGCTATGAGAAGGAATTAGTCAGTGATTTATACAGAAATAATCGCTGCCCTTTCTGAGTGCCATACGAATCACTTACGTGTCATTGCATTTTGTGGACAGAACGTGGATTTTCTGAATGTTAACCCCGTCGGTACAAATAGCTAAGGGGTTGGCTGGGTGAGTTTTGTCGGTAGATACATTGCTGCTGAATTCCTGAGTTCGTTGTTACGTCATAAACATCTGTATCGACAACGACCTACTTCGGCGAGTTGTAATTAATACCAACAACGCGATTTGTCTTCTCTTTTTTTCTCAGACATAAGAAGCTGTTAACCTGTGCCATTACTGCTGAGCATTACGTCACTGTGATTATGTGCTCATGTCATACTTAAGTACATGAGCCAACAGCTCGTTCCTTATCCCGTTGTGTTATAGTATTGGAAGACAGTTATTTTATTATGTAACTTACGGCCGACACGTCTCGGTCATTAGATCGTCTTCAGGCCATCTTTACATAACATTTAATTTGAAGTTAATTTAACGCGCACAACATGTAACCTCTTTCAAATTTTATGTAAAGATGGCCTGATGGCCGAAACTTGTAGCCAGAAGTTAAAATAAATAATTATAATATTGCTGTGTTTGGCTGAAGCAAGCAAATTTGTTGTTGGTTGAAGAATAAAAGACCAACTTGATGTCACTTGCTATTTTATTTCGCTTCTTATGTGCTCAACAAGCTTCGGACATTAATATATCCATCAACAGGAGCTTGCGACTGTGCTGTTGAATTACCACATCGGCCGTTTCGTTCTCGGTTCGTTGTGTGTTGGAGATTTGGTGCGGCTGGGTTTGAGTAGTGTCCGTGTTGCAGGCTGAAGCAGCCTGCAACACGGACACTATTTTATGAAATTTTGGGCCCTCCCATGTGTGTTGCAACTGATGCGGTGTGTAGTTATGCAGTTGAAATTCCCACTTTATTTACATGAACATCCCGTTTCTGAAAGGAAAATATTGTAGAAGTGTTGTATCCTGCCCGGACCCGGTGAGGAACGTATCTTGGATGTTGTTCCCGGAGGGACGGAGCTCGGAACTCTGGTTAAGACGGGGAGTCGGGCAGGCAGCACACACTCTCAATAATCTCCAAGTAGAGTGTACTGGAGTTTTTATTGTGCGTAATTAGGGAATACTTGCAGTTACAAGTGAACTGTATTGGTGACAAATCTCACCAGCGGGGCTCTTCATTACCTTTAACACTCACTGACCGTCCAGTTTCATTCTCTGTTGCTCAGTCACTGTTCGATATACACAACAGACTCCAGTCGGAGCACAAGACGATTACTGTTACAGACGTCAACCCGCACATGGCTCGCGCCATAAACATTTAGCGCGACCACTTACAAACAAAAGAAAAAAAGGAAATTATATTCCTCCCATGCCTGGTCTGTTTACTAAGAAATGGAAGTGTAAACAAATAGTATGAGTTACAGGAAGGCGAGAACTAAGCATGATAATATTAAGCTTACGACTTACATACAGTACATACAGCATTCCTGGAGAAAGAAGAAAGAAAATAAAAAAATTAATGTGTATCAACTACACAACAGAAGTGCTGTTTTGTTACACGGCTTAATATCACATAAACCCGCGTATTTTATCGTAATTATTCTTTTTAAATATTTCAGTCTCGGTGTACGGAGTTTAATAAAGGAAAGAACGAAAAAGTGAAACAGCTGTCAGTCACAACACTCTGCTGTTCAATAAAACAGCTGTCAGTCACAACACTGTGCTGTTCAATAAAACAGCTGTCAGTCACAACACTGTGCTGTTCAATAAAACAGCTGTCAGTCACAACACTGTGCTGTTCAATAAAACAACCATACAAGAAAAACAAATTGTTTATAGCTGCCGTCAAACACAACAATATATTTATCTTTCAATTTTCCTTGTTTTAATGACGACATGGCCGAAACATGTCGCCATTAAAATAAGGAAAACTGAAAACTAAACCCATTGAATAGGAGACTGGATGGGCATATTCAGGCACGTCGCAATTTAAATAGGACTAAGCCAATTATGAAACTATTTAAATATTAAGTCTCAGTTGTCGCATACCGTCTCAACTGATCAGAGCGGTGGGACGAACACTGGCATGTGTTTGCAAGGTACTGGGTTTGAATCTCGGACCGTTCAACAGGTGTCCTGACTGAGGTTACTCATGTTGTGTTTGGCGGTAGCCATAAATAATTTGTTTTTCTTGTAGCTCATTAAACACAACGGAATGTCCTCTATGGAAGAAAACCCATAGCAGAAGAAAAATTAACTGCCGTAATTTGTACGCTATAAAAACGGAAATACGCGGTTAACAGTATATTTATTGTATGTGTGATTTCAGAGCTGATCTGTATGTTTCCTACTTCTTGTAGTTTCTATGTATTTTCCCAACAATTTCACTTTCCTCTCGAATTTCACGGTTGCTGGTCTTTCCGCTGTTTGCTATTATCAGTTTAGCTACGGCGTTCTTTGGCTCCGTCGTACTCATTCGTTGGGTGTATGGGAAGGCTCACTCACTTCCTGTTTGAACTGGTTCTATCTGTGCATGTCCAGGTGACAGGTAGAATTGTCCACGAACTTGCCGTGATTGCGTCTGGGGGAGTCGAAAAATGGCTGCATCGTTCTTAACTTCGGCGCTAGATGGAGGTGAGCAGTCAGTTTCACGCCCCGGCCGTTTTACCCCCGAGAAAGAGCCTCCTGCACCCATTGAATAGGAGACTGGATGGACATATTCAGGCACGTCGCAATTTAAATATTAAGTCTCAGTTGTCGCATACCGTCTCTACTGATTGAGCGGTGGGACGAACACTGGCCTGTGTTTGGAAGGTACTGGGTTTGAATCTCGGACTGTTCAACGCGTGTCCTGACTGAGGTTACTCATGTTTTTCTCACTCCATACTTATGAATATACAAATGGCACGCTTACCCTCAAACACACTCTGTCGCGGGACGTGATGTCGTACAGCGGATGACATCAGTTCCTGCATGCACATCGATGACGACCCCCCGCTCTGTTGTCCATTAAAAGTCAGCTCAACGAATAAAGGCAGATTCCGTACCATAAAGCATTTAAAATAATGGGAGTATGTGTGTGTGGACTGTGCCGGTAACGGCCGTTTCCTACTCCACCGACCTTCCCTCCCTATCACAGGAGTGTTTACTTCGCCTGTCAGACGTCAGGAGACGGAGTATGGTGAACATTTTGGTGTACAGAGATTTGCAAGTCTTCATACTGGAGCAGCGAGTTGGTTGACGGGCGGAGGGCCGGTGACAGCGCTGCAATAAAACGGTGCAAGGCATCGGTACATGCACAACCAAGCGACGAACTGCATTTCTTATTGCAGCCAACAAGTGAGTCAAACGTTGACACCAACTGAGTGTTTCATTGACTGGACACGACGCTTTCCGCCATCCTTCGGTTCTGTTGGTGTTTCCGCTCAAAATATATCAGGCCATTGTTGTACACACTCCATCTATAAAAATGAATGTAGGCATTATTTTTTGACGCTACGGTAAACAGTAGCGGTAGATTTTTACGTAGCGTCTGACACCCTTCCGATGTTACGGGCGATCATCCGCGTCATTTCTATCGGATGAACAAACTCGAAACCGTCCGTTTCCGTGATCATTCCCTCCAGGTCCGAATTGATAAGAATGATCGCCGGAGAAGATTTTATCTGTATTCTTCGTCGTGAAGGTGTTGCGTCATATACATACTGCTTAGCTTGCAAGTAGACCGACTGCAATTAGAATCTGTAGTGAAGATGCGGAAGTTAGGTGCATAGCTTCATCAGTATGATATATAGTTACTTTCTAGTTTTACTCATTTATATATTGCTGTAAGTAAAATTTGGCGTTATCGAATTGTTTTTATTCCACACACAAGTGCCTCCATTTCGTGCCTTGGCCGTCGTCTGCTGTCTGCTCGTCGTGGTGTTGCCGTCGCACGGGGACATTCTGAGCGGCGTGCAGTTGGTCACAGAACTCAGCAACAGCCTGGTGCCTAAACTGTTCCAGGTAAGTCACAGAATAACAACTTTGTGCCCGAACTGTTCCAGGTAAGTCACAGAATAACAACTTTGTGCCCGAACTGTTCCAGGTAAGTCACAGAATAACAGCTTTGTGCCCGAACTGTTCCAGGTAAGTCACAGAATAACAACTTTGTGCCCGAACTGTTCCAGGTAAGTCACAGAATAACAACTTTGTGCCCGAACTGTTCCAGGTAAGTCACAGAATAACAA
>Ga0123352_10016166_pt1 | contig 11884 bp, 15 predicted proteins | sample TergutLab28metaG_FD_89700 | JGI IMG/M metagenome (GOLD analysis project Ga0123352, IMG submission 89700) | Labiotermes labralis P1 segment gut microbial communities from Petit-Saut dam, French Guiana - Lab288 P1 | ecosystem: Host-associated > Arthropoda: Insects > Digestive system > Gut ...
GGTGTACAAAAGAATTTAGATTCAAAACACTTATCGCGCCACTCTGCAAGTTCTTCTTGGAGTCTACCGTATTTGATCACTTCTCTGTCTATGCAAGCACTTGACAAGTCCAGCAACTGCGATCAAACTTTTTTTACTTAGAAGCACTTGAGTGTTCTCACTAGTGATGCGGATGTACCGTCCACAGTACACTGACAAGTTATGTTGTAGGTCACCGAGTTCGTGCACTTTATTCTTTGGTATATTACCTTTGAATGTCACCAGAATGAACCACTGCATTTCGTTTAACACTGTGTGACCAGAAGGAGTTCAAATCTTCACTTCCGGTTTGAGGTTTTCATAATTGAGGTAGATGGAGACGTACTTTGTTTGTTGCTCGTTGAGGTAGTAGGTACGACGAAGTATCCCCCACGCATTCATCTGGAATACATTAATGAAATACCGGTTGAGGAGGGAACTTTGCATACTGTAGAGTAAGAATGTGAAAGTTGAGCCACTGCGCTAATGTATAGGCAGTTCGCTATGTACAAATATGTTTAGACTTGTTATGACATGTAAACATACAGCTGATGATTGGTAGACTTATATCGGTGAGTGGAGGGCTTCCTAGCTGACTTACGTCAATAACGGTACGCTCAATAAGTCCGTTGATAAATTGTGACTTTTGGGGCCCGAAGTAAGAGATTGCAACAGCGGATGATGCCTCGCGATGTACCACAGTCTCCAGCTCTGAATATAGCATATCACCATCATTCCAATTACATCCGTGGTCAATAGCTTCATTTATTTCGGCGCTAAACATTGGTACACCTCCCAACAGCACGGTGTTTTAAAGACATACGACGCAACCCTCTTACTCTGGAAGTCGACAGCCGCCAACTCCTTGACCACGATGTCACTATCTCGCCCTTCCATGTATGTGAAATGAATCACTAAGAGAGACATTGTCAACCGATAGAATATGACTGTACGTGCGTTATTTATATTTGTGGTTTGCACGACTTCTGCTCCTCCAACCGCCTGCAATCGGGACACAATTCAAACTGTGCGCGGAACATGCGCACTGCCTTTTTATCTTTGCAGGTGTAGCGAGTAGGAATAAACATGATGACGAATGACGTCATGGATAGTCCTCTGTCTCTGTGGAGAGCGTACAAGCAGCAGTAATGTCCGCAGACATTCGAAGTTAAACCCTGTAGTCTGAGGCGGTTAAATGTCCAAGAAATTGAGTGGCGCTGCAGGTATGCCAAGATTTCAAGTTTGAATGGTGGTAGTCCGTACGAATCAAAACATTCGGCGTACCCAGAGTAGGAAAAACAGACAGCTAGCCAATGCGAGCCGGGCATGTAATGCTTATCAAGGTTAATGACAATTATCGCGGGCTTTATAAGTGTGGGTGGTAAAAGATCTAATGGATACACACTTTGAAAATATTTTACATGTTTAGTTAAAACTTTATGAATTTGAATAGTATTCATTCTACTGTAACGTTCCTAAAGTGGTCAATTTCAATATTTGCGGGGAATTCAGCATACAAAATGTATGTCACAGGTTCAGGCAGCGGTTTTTTAAAGCGTGCCTCTATACACACATTTCCTTGACGAGGTAAACTTATATGTTCTTCGTCAGCCTCCATATCAGGCGTCAGATCAAATGCTAATAAGTAGAAACAATTTGTGAACATTTCCAATGTAATCATGTGAGCACGGTCGTCGTAATGAATACTAGTACTTGAAAATAATGTTTCGTAAGCCCTGGTGGCATCAAAGGTTGAAGAACAATCAATTGTCAACGGTTCGGAAGTCTTCTGAACAACGTTTACAAACAACACAATATTTATCATATCATAATGATGGAAGTGGAATGGATTCTTACTGGCAGAACCAACAAATGCTGTGTTTTTAACGAATGCTATGAGAATCGTTTCGGGAATTGGTCCAAGGAATGCATTATCTATAGAGACTTGCTGGGCCCCAGAACTCGCTGTAAACGTTTTAATCTGAGTATGTGTAAGAGGATAATGTGCTTTGCGTTTCATAGCTAAAATATTAGCGTGGGCTAATAGAAGAGGGGGTTTCAATTCGACTTGAGTGATAAAAAGAGTAGCGTCCAAAATCTTGATGCGCACTTTGTTGTCGTCTGAAGAGGCTAAAAGGTAAAACAATTCTGGTGCGCGTGTAAGTTTAATGTTCATGTCAACAACGTTAATTACCATTTTACCTGAATTGAACAAGTCAGCGTGGAGCCTCCCGTGTAGTTCAATAGTGTTACAGCTGCTGAGGTAATTTAACCGTCTGACATAACCACTGTTGTATTTGAGTTCTGCAGACGAATGGAGGTACCAAAAACTGGAGACTAGATGCGTGCCAGACGCGTCAGAACCGTAGTTTAGAAGCTTTTCGAGGTAGGCCTTTTAATCGTAATTTGTCTCGTGCAGAGTAACCGTTTTACCGTTTAGTGAGCTACTGAGAGAACTAAACATTGAATGTAGCAAGTTGTTAACACAACCCACTGTGTTTGGCTCAGCACTTTCTATATCTGATCCAACTTTCTTGACGATTTTTACGCGTAAGTGTAGACGTACAGAAGTTAGATCTATGTAGTAATCGCTATGGCCCGAGAAATTAAATTCCAACTGGGCAGGGTTGTCTGCTGGCGCAATAGGTTTGTATGTAACTGTGTGACTATTTACGACGGATGTTTGAATACTGCGTTTGAGGAAAATGTGAAGCCCCGAATTTATGCACTCTATTATTTTTCTGTGAAAATATCCTTCACCTTCCTACGTTTGCCTCGAGACTAAACTTTTTTCAACTTGCGCTTCCTTTTTAAATCCAACCAGACCCCGTCATTTTTTAATCTTTTCTTAGAGGTTACCCTTTGCTTCACTGAAACGATTTTTGAAAATACCACCCACAGGTTGTTCTGCTTCCTTATTAAGAATATCACTTATTATATTGGAACCTGTTTTCATCGCCTCTTTTCCGTCAGCCTTTTCCCCTGAATACAATAGAGCTTTTACAAAACGGAACAGCCCTCTGAAGAAGTACCCTATTCCGTATCTCTCTGCATCCTGAAACTAGCCCTCTAAACAGGACCAATCTCACCACCACCACCACCACCACCCTGATTTACGTAGTACCATGTTTATTGATCTATTGTAACTACCATACTGAAAGTCATTACACAGAGGACTTCTTTTTAAAGTGTAATACTACCAGGCATGGAATATCGAGATCTTCAAATAACACATTGTCACCAGTTTTCATAACTAATCGAATCGAAATTGACTCTATAAAGGACAGTTTCACTGGCTTGTACAATGTGTAGTCAAATCTATGATAACCCGTGTTCGATGGGAAGTGTGAGGAAGTTAGTAGTCGCACATAAGAATCTCCAACCAAATTTGGTTTTATAATATCTGTGTAAATGTATACGGGTTCAGGCTCAGCAAAGTTAAAATTGTCTTTTCTGGTTAGGTTCACTGTGGAAGAATGGAAATTAGCAGGGTTCATAATTGTTTCTGCTAAGTCGTCAATGCCATTATATACACGCGCAGGGAAATAAGAAATTACAGGAAATATGATTTCCTCCGAATCTAAGCGAAGTGTATTGTGTAAAGGCCGTTTTTGTACTCTTTAGTGTAGGAAATTTGGATTAGACCAACCTCCCATTTACCGTGTTCCAACTCAAGTGGTGTAGCCAGTTTGGTTCTAATGCCGGCTATTATGTTGGCCGGGAAATAATAACAGTAACAGTTTGATGGTAATGTTACGTAAAAGTGATCCATTATAATTTCTTGATATCAGTCGCATTTATCCAAGAATTGAATGTCGCGTCGTATCCTCTCCATTTGACAACATGTTGTTTAATACCGTCTTTGTTATGTGTGCGTACCATTTTATCTATTTGGAACTCGGTTTGGGGCGATACAGTAACTTTAACAAGCTCGTAATTATAAAACTGGCCTTCGATAGGCCGATCCTGCAAGCCTGAAATTTCATAAACAGGTTGGGACATGCGTCGAATAACCTTAACAACATGGAATATTTCTGTTGAAAATGTTTTTTCGTACCCCTTGGCAAATATCACCTTTTCTTTCGTTATCCTTACAAGGTCTCCTACTTTAAGTTTCACAGGACTTTGAGGAATTTTAGCTCTCAGGTTGTTCACCTTTCGCCACATTGAATAAATGTTGGAAGGGTTGACTTTGCTCGGAGGCATGCATATTGTGGAATGTACAGAAATGTTGTAAGCTATTACAAGTTTATTCATAACGTCCAAGTAACGTTATGTGTTATTCTTGGTGAAGGACTTATATATCCTGGCCTTTAAACTTCTCTGAAAGCATTCAACAATTGCACCCTTTATGTCGGGGTTGTGGGTCGTATGAAAACTTACGTCCAGACGTTTCAAGTACTGCTGGACAGTTGCATTAACAAATTCAGTACCCTTGACCAATTGTATACTAATTGGTTTTCTATTTTAAATAAAGATTTTAAAGCTGCAGTAATTGAGGTAGCAGTCTTGTACTTTAGAGGTATGCTCCAGGCGTATCGTGAAAATATGTCTATTAAGTTTAAGAGGTATTTGTACTTATCGTTGTATTTCGAGAGCGAGCTTAAATCTGCAAGATCCATTTCCCAGACATCATCAATATTTGTTACCGTATATGAGTTTCTAGGGAACCTCTTCCTTACAGGTTTATGTAAATTGTATATGTTCTGACCAGCCAACCATTCTTTTACACCTCTCTTATTATTTTTACCGGCCTTTACCAACTTTGCTACTGAACCAAACCCTGCTGGGTGTTTAGGGTCCTAATAAATTTTAGCCAGAGACTTTGTTATTGTACCGATTTCCAAGGTACTTCGTTTTTGTTGGTAAATAGTTGCGAAATAAACCGCGTGTATTTAAGACCCTTGTTAGCTTTGATCTTACATTTAGGGCTATAATTAACTCTATGCGCGTTAGACTGCAAGTGTATTTGTTTATATCCTTGTCTGTCTTGTATAGTTACCGCGTTTTTATCCGGTTTAGACTTTGTCAACAATTCCCACAGTCCCTGAGTTGCCTTGTAATTTCTGTCATCTACAAATACGTGTTTATCGTTATATTTAAACCTCGAACGGCCTATTTTAAAATAACCGTCAGCATAATCTTGATACACACCAAACGTAGGGTCGTGTGACACTTTACGTCTGAAAACGTTTTAAGTATACTCTGAATGCATAGGTGAAATATCGGTTTCTGATTGAGACTCCGTGTCAAACAGAGGCACTTAACCGATTATACGTTTCCGTTTGGGCTTTGTTTCAAAACTCGATTCGGCACTGTCAGTTTCTATAATGGGAATAGGTTCCCGTTTTTATTTTTCAGTTTTCAAGTATGGGTCTTGATGGAGACGAACTTGGATCCATTTGTTATAACTATGGTCTTTAGTTTTAAGTATATTCTTAACCGGCGGTGGTGGTAGTGGTGTTTGACAATGGTTTTCCCACAATTCCGGTGGAACTAAAATTATACGTTGTAACGCCATTTGTTAATTGTTATTAATTAATTTTCCTATTACACGTGACAAAATACTAGTGAGCAGTGGAACTAAAAACCCACCTTTTTGAATTAAAAGTTTCCGTTTACTTTTGAAACTAACCTTTGGATCAATTAACGCACGTGAACGATTCTTATATTTACTCAATTTACTCTTTTCCTCTTTAGAGAGTTTATGATTTCAATTTAGTGTATTTATTGCACACTCGACAAAAGCTTTTATCAAGTCGTCGCTGGCAGGTGAAAGTAACGCACGTCTGGCTTGGGGTTTAGCGTCTTTAAGTACGTGAAGGAAGTGTAGCTGCGACTTCAACCGGTTCATTACCTCGAACAGGTTCAAACACTTCTGTAGTTTCCCCGGAAATATCTTTGTTCTAAATCTCAAAAGATCGTTAATGTCAAGTCTAAGAATAAATACGATTGCGAATCTTTACACACTTCTAGGTACGTCTTGTGAAAACTGGAAATGTTTTCGGGGTAGACTTGTCGGGCCAAGTGCACAATTTGATTCTTGCCTCTTTGATTTTTAAACACAACTATTTACTTGCTATTTAAAGAAATATCACGCGACGATGGGCCTTGGTGAAACTAGTTTTGTGTAATTAGTACCAGCCTAATGTTACGACGATGTGATCCTTTGGTAAATAATTGGCTCACTTTTGTAGAATAAGCAGAGTCCATGAAATCATAAAACACTATAAGCGTAGGTATGTTCTCAGGGTTTTCAAAGTCTGGCATTGCTTTAACAAATGATACACTTTTCAAATGATGTGGGGCGTTATTTTCACTATGACACCACACAATATTGTCAAACGCAATGTTACAAAGTTGCTCCCTGCACTCCAACAATCGTATAACAAAAGTAGATTTCCCACAACTACTTGGTCCTGCAACGATAAGCGTGAATGGAAGTTTCAGCTTCAGAGTCATACTATTAAATGAAGTGTAATGAGTAAATCATCCCTATTTATACTTATTACTGATAGATGAATAAATAGATAAATAAATAATCTAATATCCATAGGGAAGGGAGTCAAAATTGTCCATAGGCCGACGCTTCTTAAAAACAACCTTGTACTCCTTTGTCTCGGGTTCTCAAACCACTACACGACATGTTTCCGCTTGATATTCCGCGGATTGTGCACATGGACTGGCGGGGCGTTTTGTAGAATCATATCCCTCAATGTGGTGAAGTTTACAACTTTACAATTCTCGTAATTCAGTGTTATTCCCTTCACTTTGCACTTTGTTGTACGTTTTCCGGTCGAGGGGCAAAATACCGAATACGCATAGTTTTTTGGACCACCAGACACAAATTCTTCTACAAACGAAGAAGAGCCGTACTCCTCCAACTCGTCTGTGAGGTCGCCCAGATAATCCCCTCTTTTGACTTTTCGGGATAATTATCTTTCTGAATAAAGATGACCGAGTCTGTATCACAGTACAAAACAGACTCCCCCAACTTACTCAGATACTCGCACAGTTTTATCCGACCTTGGGTAGTCATGTAGGCAGCAACCGCCACGTTAACCTTCTTCCTTACGGCAACGTTGTCCTCGCAATATTTCCAAGAGACCCATGCCACCTCATCGTTCGGCAATATGAGGTTTGTAACCTCAGTACCCAGACATGTCAAGAGCTCGAAAAACTCTTTCTCTGAGTCCTCAATAGTAGTCTGGGTCTTGTTTTGGTTCTGTGCCGATATGCCCCACATTGAGTTCAATTTCAGTTTAGCTAAAGTTCGTTGCCCTGCATTTTTTGAAATAGATGCCTTGTCTAGAGCAATTCCCTCTCCGCGCCGGTAGTTCTCAATGTATATGTCCTTGTAGTCTTTACTTTGAACCCAGGATGGGTAACCGGATGATACTTGTTTCAATTTAAGAACGTGTTCACGTACTCTGCAAACAGGCCTCCGGTATTGGTGTCCTTGTCAAAGCACGTCACCTCATATTCTCCAAATTCAAACACGTCCATTATACTCTAGCCCATCTCTACAGCCTTGCGGATTTCATCCACTACCCATGTAACAACTATACACCGCTCCTCATCAGAGTGTGCACATTTACCTTTTTCGGGTGGCCCAAGGGAAACTTGCCATATTTACAAAAGTAGGGGTACAGACTTATATCGTCCACATAGTGGATCTTCTCCCCTTCTTTGACTCTGTAATATGTTTTAGTAGCTTCGGTTCTACCCCCGTACAAAGCATCTCTAATATTTATTGGAGAATTCTTCACATAGGGGTCCTGGCAAAGTTCATTTTCAAGGCCAGGATTTTCACTCAACAGTTTTCTAAACTCACACCCTCATATCGAAACAACCTTATAACCAGCGTTTTCGATTTTCTGCAACATCGCCTTTGTTCCTCATACCTGTTCTCCAAGGTTTCCTCGGACTTACCAATTGTTTTGAGTCGATTGGGCATGCAAGAATTTTGCTACCGTCCATTATCAATTGCGGGGCCCATCTCAGTTCAAGAAACCTTCTAAGAAGAAACTGTGCGTCGTATCCGCGAGAGTTGTGTGAAATAACATAAATCTTATCCGCGAATGGTCGGGACTGCCGGAGATAATCAATAAATTTACCTACAGAGTCTTGCCAGAACACATGGATACGCTTTCCACACTGTTCACAATCGACACTCATATCATCCACTGCTTCACACTTAGAACACAATTGTTGAGCAAATATGAGGTTCGGTACATGTTCAAAAACCCATCACGCTTCTCAAGGTCTTGTGTACACTCCGTGTCGAAGAAAACGTAAAACAAATTGTCCGACAACTTACTAGGCTTCAGTGGAGCCACGTAACAAAAGTGGCCTGATGGTTGCTTCTTATTACAAATATTACAAAATTTCTTGAAACATTCATGCTTCGAATCAGTTTTTACCGAATAATTACCATTTCGGCATATTTGTCTCCACTGACAAACTAGCTTGTCTTTCACTGAAAACTTTTCTCTCTGAGAAACCGTCTGTTCCATGTACTACAATACTTGGTCTGATCCTTGGTACAAGGTGGTGTAGCAGTACACAGGCAGAAAACTTTGTCACATTTGTGCGTAAAGTCCTATAATGTATTACAACCGTTACATATATACTGTTTCGCTATAGCACCCTTAAGGTTAGTAATTACATTGTAGTGTTAATTGTCCCGATCATATAGTATATGTAATTTCTTAGCCGAACGTGAATTTCCACTAAACATGAACCTATCGGGGTTCAAACTGTCAAACACAATAATTTGGTAGTAAAAAAAGATGGTCTTGAAACTGCCGCAGTTCCTCAAAGCCTCCGCCGTTAGACAGATCCACACTGGAAGACTTCAGGAGATCTTCAACAGGTTTTTCAAGTCTCTACTCTTTACTATATGATTTGTACTTTGGGTCACCATTAACATGAGCCATAGCGGTATATGTGCAAAAGCCAAACAATTGACAGCCGCCTTTACTCTAACGATACTCTTTTTAATAGCACTCAGCACATTCAATGAGCGCCCCTTCGTCTTTTCAACCCTTTTACCGTTACCAGCAGGCGTCCTCACAAAGTCCAGATGCACTTCGAGACGGTCGCTTAGGGCGAATCGTGCATTACTCTGAATTAACTTTCCGAGAACGGCCCAGACCACATCAGGTTTAAGCTGGTCGCGCCGACGCAAACTAATGCCAACCACTTAATCCTCCACGTTCTCAGTATTGCGGATTCTCAAACCCACCAAATCTGTACCTGACACGTCATTAATTAGATAATCCGTCAATGCTGTAATACATTCCTTCAGATAGGTACTGGGATTTTGTTATTCAGTCGGAGAATTAAACCTAATAAGCAGACTACGCCCGGTCGCATTAAATTTCGGAAAAGATTTTGAGGTCTCATCCAAAATCATAAAGGGTAGCTGTTCCGACAACTGGTTGTTCCTACTAGTAGAGGCTATTTCCACCCTGCTTAGAGAGGGGGTCTGAGCAGATGGAATAGCTCTCCGTATTAAGAAACAATTTCTTAGCCATTATATTTTGATTGATAATTATACCACTTCCTTGAAATTAAGTATTATACTTAGTAGCGCAGACTGATGACAGGTCTCGATCACAGTAGCGTTGTCGACGGAGTCGATATATCAATAATTCGGAAGCAGAGTTCAGAATATTCCATTAGGTGTCGGGTACGACAATTTATAGTCCACCCTAATGGCCTGAGAGGTGAGAGTTAAGTAGGGATCTAACGCTGATGGATATGGTCTGAGAGGGTGAACGTCTGCTAAAAGGGAAAGTTATTGGGTTTATCCCGTGGCGTAGCACTCAGTGCTGTTGAAAAATTTGTGTATATGTTCGAACCTGCTCACGCCGCAAGGCACATACCAACCTCTTGTCAACTTTCGCGTTTAAAGTTATTTTTTAAAAGTAGCGTGCTATATCAATCATATTGTAAGAACTTAGGTTATAAATTACAAATATCCAACGAATTGTAAAACTTATAAACACAGCTCTGGTTGTCAGATTGAAAAATGTACGCGTCTGTCTTATTGTAACACAGCGCCCATTCTAATAAACGTCAAAGAGTCTACTGATCTAAAACTATTAAATAATTTGCGTAATTACATACCAATGATGGCTGTATAAATAAAAAAACCTTACATTGTATATGTTTCTAATTTGTATGTATTCATTTTCCTTATACCTGGTATAGGATCCTCTAAAGAGAGATGGTGAAAGCCGCAGGATTCGAACCTGGATCAGATCAAATATGAGTCCGGAATCTTACCGCTTCAGCCAACTCTTTTCGAGAAACACAAAGTCATATAAAGTTTAATTTAAAGTTAGTGCACTGACAGCCATATTGGAAAATGGCGGACATAGGTTACAACAAATTTAAAAATACCGCGCTGGCAGCCATATTCGAAAATGGCGGACATAGGTTACAACAAATTTAAAATGGCACTCATTAAAAATAATAACCGGCGCCATACTCTCTCCCATAATTAGGTAACCCGCATTCTTTGTTAACATACTACGTCATGAGTACATTAACCCTGCCGCCATATTTGTTTACATACTGCTTCATTTGTTTACATCATGTGACCATCGCCATATTTGTTTACATATCAGAGGTTAAAGTTAGGATAGGCGCCATACTGTCTACCATAATTAGGTCAGCAGCCATAATTGTTTACATAATACGTCATTTGTTTACACATCAGAGCTTAAAGTTTAGGTTTGTTTACACCACGTGACCGCCTGGGGCAAGGTCGGCCGCCATATTTGTTTACATATTACGTCATTTGTTTACATATCAGAGGTTAAATTTAGGTTTGTTTACATATGACGTCGTGAGGTCATTGACCTCGCCGCCATCTATGTTTACATGTGACGACATGAGGTCATTGAACTCCCCGCCATCTATGTTTACATCACGTGACCTGTGACGTCATAGTTGGACATTATTTCGGGAGATATCTGTATGGTTGTCCATCACAAGTATATCTGGCAATATTTCCACAATTACTCAGAACGATTTTTCCTAAAAATTCTTTACCCGACAGCAGAACACATAAAGATCCCGGTTCACTGACAGGTGTATAAACTGATAAAACACTTTCCTCAAAGTAATTATCTCCAAAGGAGCACAGCCCTTCCTGAGAAGCCAATAGGTTGTTATCTACTTAAAAATTACCAGCATTATTATCGCATTCACAAGAACACACCATTACTGCATATGCAGAAGCAGATCAATTCAGTCCAAGTCCCCACACCACTCCTAGCGGAGCCATTTTATTACTATACTCCCATTGGCGCCTAGATCTTCTAAGTAGTATCTTTCCTTCAGGTTTGCTCACAAATAATCGTACAAATCTCTCACCCAAGTTTGCTACATGTTACACCCATCTCTTTTCGCCTGTGGACAAAATTCGACCCTCGCATAAACCACATGACATTATAAATACAGGAAAAGCACATTCTGTATGGTGTAACGATTTGATCAGCTTCACATTTCACCATTTTTCGTTTCTATCAGACGCACATCACATTTGAAAAATTATCTTTACATCGTACAAGATGAAGTCACCCTTAAATTTTGTTTCTCTTTATCGCGAAATGTTTGATAATATTCCTTAGAATTAACCTGATAGATTACATGAATAGCTCGCAATGTATTGGCAGGATGATTTTACTCAGACACCTTAACATCATTTCAGTGTTACGTGTCATGTAATGAAAGTTATTTCATACATAGACAAGTTCGTCTTCCAAGATTTCAGACAAGTTTTCTCCAAACAGAAATAATGAAAACATTCACAACTCTGCTTTTCCTGACAGCTTTCAGTTTCCGGGTAAGA
>Ga0123352_10016167_pt1 | contig 11883 bp, 9 predicted proteins | sample TergutLab28metaG_FD_89700 | JGI IMG/M metagenome (GOLD analysis project Ga0123352, IMG submission 89700) | Labiotermes labralis P1 segment gut microbial communities from Petit-Saut dam, French Guiana - Lab288 P1 | ecosystem: Host-associated > Arthropoda: Insects > Digestive system > Gut ...
AGTATTTCATATAAACATAAAAAAAATATGGAGTTGGGTTGTGTGGGTGTGTGGGTCGGTGTTGGGGTGGTGGGGGGGGGGGGGGGGGGGGGGGGTACATAGGTACTGCAACATCTCTGACTATTAGAACTCTTTAAAAATTAATGTTTGAATTCACAACCAAGAACACAGTCAAATAAAGATTCTCAAATAAGCAGTCAGATCTTCTGGTATGTGAAGCTGTGACAAAAAAACACAGTGCCTTCAGCTTCAACAGCTTTGGGGTCCAACAAGCATGCCAAACATGGCAGACAGGTGCATATAAACATACACAGTATGTTTGGAGAGTCACTGTGCACTTAGGCTATGGTAGAGTCCAGTTGAAATGTGATGGCACACGGCACCGCAGGGTAAGTTCGGAAAGTCGCTGTGCACTTATAAAAGGTGTTGGAAGTGATGTCCACGAGCATCTATACAGGCCTGAACCCAATTAATTTTATTCACAAACACTTTCTGCAGATCTGCTTGTGTCTAAGTGCATGGTGACTTTCCAAACACATGGTATATATATATATATATATATGTATATACATACACCTACACAGTATTTAATCACCTGCCCCACTGATTGGTTAGTGGTTGGTGCCCAGCTGTTTCACCACACATCTTGTCACATTCCCCACACATCTTGTCACAGTCCAAAAAAAATCTTGTCACAGTCCCCACACACGAGAGACCCCACTCACACTCCCCCTGTTGGTCTGCCATTCTTTCCTAACTCTAACCAACTAAACCAACAGACCCGACGTATCTCCTCCTCTCTCCCTCCTCTGTTCTTCCTGGATGACCTAACAACTGAAGATGCAGACACCAGATTCCATCAAAGTGTTAGGAACCACTAAGTAGGTTAACACAGCATCACACCACAGGAGACCTGAATCCTCAGTAAAAGTGCTGTGAAAAGCTTAAATAAAATATCGTTAACACTAAAGCTGCAATGTTTATGCATAAGGCTGTACAGTGCCATTGGCCAGCTGTGGTTCAGTGCTAAGGCAGGGCAATCCCAGTTCTTTCAAATTACTACATAAGTCAATCATTCAATATGATCATGCTGACAGTGGGAAAGGAAGTTAACTTAACAGAATTCACGTAAGTTAAGCAGTAAACTTCAGAAGACTTGACCACCTTCGTTTTTTGCATGACAATACACCATGGTTACCATACAGAGCAGTCTTACTCTGATTTTTGTGTAAACTCAACAGAAGCAGTTGGACTAGGTACAGGCAAATAGGTACAATGACCTTGTCAATTGCAAATTGTGTAAAAAGGCTGTAAAAGTTGGAACAAGCAACAATGAGCACGATAAAAATTTTCCACGCTCTGGCGTAGTTCTTACTGCTCATGTCAGTTTCTTTATCACTGTCTGTAGAGTGAAAACAATGCAAAATGAACAAGAAAGTCTCACATTTTGTTGTATTGGTGTGGAAACGTGGAGAATTGTTTAATTAGTATACCAACTGATGCACATACATATAAATTCCACATTAAAACATTCAAATTGCTCCGAAATATTTCGATCCTAAGATCATCATCAGGGAGCTACACTTTCCTTGCTAATGTCACTATTAAAATTAGTCACTGATTAATTTCGTTGTATAAACAGGGTGTTATAGCAGCATGTCTTATTGTGTAAGGTTATGTTGTTGGGAGTGCCCAACTACGGGTGTGCACAAGATGCACAGGATGCACAAGGCTGCAGACGTGGACTGATCCTTTGGTATGAACAAGGAACATTACAGTTTGCACTGCTCACCAAATATTGTTTAGGTGATCAAATCAAGAACAATGAGATAGGTAAGGCATGTGACATGTATGGGGAGCAGGAGAGGTGCATACGGGGTTTTGGTGGGGTGACCTGACAGAAAGAGCCCACTTGGAAGACCTAGGTATAAATGGTATTATATTAAAATGGATGTTCAAGAAGTGGGAGGGTGAAGCATGGACTGGATTGCTCTGGCTCAAGATAGGGACAGGTTGTGGGCACTTGTGAATGCAGTAATGGACCTTCGGGTTCAATAGAATGCAGGGAATTTCTTGACTGACTGAGGACCTCTTAGCTTCTCAGGAAGGACTGTGCTCCATGGAGTTAGCTAGCTAGCTAGTTAGTTATTTAGTAAGTCAGTCAGACAGTCAGAGAATCAGTCAGTCAGTCAGTCAGTCTGTCAGTCAGTCAGTCAGCCAGCCAGCCAGTCAGTCAGTCAATTTCCAAAACATCTTAGTATGTGTGATGGATGAAGGAATAAATATGGAGCAGCAATAAAAGTAGAGTAATGTGGAAAACTGAAGTACCTGAAGAAGATCACACCCCACCGCTACTTTGCCCACCACAAATCCCTCATGGACTGGCCTGTGAATAAGCCTGGGCCTCCACTGACAGGCCAGTGACTTATTGCCACAGGTATGGCACGGCTCCTACAGTGTTAAGGAAATGGGTGCTACAGGGTGCGACACATGCCAGTCTTGTAGCATGTTACACCACAGCCATCAGATGTGTGTAAGGGAAGTGTGACCAATATGCAGCCTGGCAACCATGACCTCAATCACCCTAATGGACCTGAAGGACTGTGACACCTGCAGGGCAATTTCAAAACTTGCAGTACGTTACCGTCGATATGTGTCTATTCATCTTGCAAGGCTAACAAAACTCTCTGAAGAAGCAGGTCTTGAGGCTTTCATAGCAATAAAACTCAATAAAACCCCCACAAGCCAATATGTTTGTCAAATTGTTCAAATCAGCCTACATTTCAGACAGACAGAATGTGTCTCCATTGTCAGCATATCACCATATCAGGACCCTGATGATAGACAGCTAGTCTTGGAAGCAACAACTCATTTGAACAACTCAAACAAGCTGTCAGCCCAAGAGGATTGTATTAAATCTTGAAGAAGACCAGCACAACCAACACAGCCTTCAGCTCACTCAGCCTCATTGCTGGATGAGCCAATATGAAGACATTCCCAACATCAATAATCAAATCTCCTGTGTGATGGAGATGGGGAACTTGTCACAGACTCTTGAACAAAGCTTCATGGTGTCACGTATCCCTACAGAGACTCTGCAAGGACTGTAGGGTGAGTACACAGCTTGCTGCTGCGTAATGTGCACACAGGTTAAACTTAGCCCTGCGCGCTAATACAGCAAGCAGAGGGTGTTGCAGAACAGGGTCCTGAGAAAGGCAGTTGATACCAAGGGAGAAGAACTAAGAGGAGATTGGAAAAAACTCCTTAATATGGAGTTGCCTGGTTTTCACTGCCCACCATATGTTATTAGGGTACTCAAATAAGCGACAATGAATGGGCTGGGAATCTGGGGCATTTCAGTGCAGAAACAGGAAGGAAAGAGACCACCTGCAAGACCTAGGCATACACTGGAGGATGATATTAAAAATAATCCTAAAGAAACATGATTGACTTGGACTGAATTACTCTGGATCACAATAGGGACAAGCAGCAGATGCTCATAAACACTGTAAAAACCCTGAGGTCCCAGAAAGTTTGGGGATCTTCTTCACTAGCTGAGAAACTATTAGCTTCTCAAGGGCACTGCTCTACGAAAAGAGACAGAGAACAACTCTGAAAAGGGCACACATACCCACTGCATAACTGTTAGAACTCGCAGCACACAGATATGCAACAACAAATGCGCAAAATTCCGGCAATATGTATCGAACATCACATGTCTGACAAGGCAAAGATCATGCTCGCCGTGTGACACGGCAGCACAAGATTAACGTGCAAAAATCAGACATGCCATTTCCATGACGTACATGCAGTTACTGACACACACACACACACACACGTTCATTTTACGTGCTCTTGCTGTTCTGTTTTTCTGTCCAACCATCCGCACATCACTTACATTGTGTACTTGCAGTTTGGTGGTGAAGCTGAGAGAATGCTGAGGTAAGTCTATTGTGAATTTCGCTTTGCTGCCGGTCACCCCTGTGCTGTTCACTTGGTCCATCTTGTACTGGGCTTGCAAGGATGGCAACAGAGCTGCTGTAATGCTCAGACTCTGTAACATTATCAACACGTTCACAGAATTATTAGTACATATGGTCCTCATTACCAGGGATCAATTGTGTCTAAAAAAAATGCCACAAGAGGTGAATCTCCTTCATGCAGGGAGTTTCCACCAATAAGAGATAATGCAAATGTGTGTTATCTAGCACCAGGCTAGAGCACAGTACTTATTACAGTATGCATGAGCTTGCCAGACCATAGGTGTGGGGGAAAACAGTGGGTGCACATGGGATTGAAACCACTTTCTGCTGGAGAACTTGCTGTCAACAGATTTGACCTCTGACAATGTGGGGAATTTTCTTCCCCATGCATGTCAAAAAAAATGGACACTGGAAACTCAGAGAACAGGGAACCCCTGTATGTGTAACTCTGTACACAACTGTCTGATACGTATGCTTAGGTACAAGTCGGTACTGATGGTAAAACCTGTAACACTCAACTTGCCTTAATATGTAGCTTTGAAGACCTTACTATTAATCATAAGGTTCGTTATCCCCGTTGTGTTCAATAAACTAATTAGAGTGGAGTGTATGTCCTAGTCTAACACTACTTCACTCTAATTACCTTACTATTAATGCCAACAAATTGTTCTAAACAGCATCAATTTGTTTCAGGTTATTAGAAGTCCTGTAACAAATCACATTGTTTTTTGTAGGCTCTAACAGCCACCATCTCAAGAGAAAATCTTATCACATACAAACATGACACACAGTATGGATCACGCTGGTGATACAGACTGTGCCTCAAACTATTGCCGGTTTGTTCACAACTGAAGTGTGAAAAATGCAATAATTAGAGTTGGTGGAGAAGGGGGTGTATAGGGTCTTGGTGGGGAAACCGGAGGGAAAGAGACCACTGGGGAGACCTAGGAGTATATGGGTGGATAATATTAGGATGGATCTCCAGGAGGTGGTATGTGGGTATATGGACTGGATTGGGCTGGCCCAGGATAGAAACAGGTGGTGGATGCTTGTGAGTGCGGTAATGAACCTTCGGGTTCCATGAAATGTGGTGAATTTCTTGACTAGCTGCAAACCAGTTAGCTTCTAAAGAAGGACTCTGCACCATGGAGTAAGTAAGTAAGTAATTATGCCTGTCCACATGCAACAATTCAAGACCCTTTCATGAAACTGATTATCTTAAGTTATTTTTTAAACCGCTTATTGCAGAGAAAGTATGTACAACATGTTCAAGGCCAAATTACAAAACTGTTCCTTTTCCCAATTTCAATAAATGTTTACACAATGACACAAGTGAAAAAGAAGTGAATATAAATATAAGTGAAAATAACGGCAGTGAAAAATTCTTTAAAAAAAAAAAACACATAGTGACTTCCAGTACGCTAATTAGAGCAGTATATGCTTTGGTCATTTATGTTTATAATTCCTGTACATGTCTGTCAAGCGACTACAGCATAACTCCCTATTTGTTGGACTAGAGGGTTGGGGTGTGAGTGGCTGTGAGCAAAAACTATGGCCCTGAGTATTCTATTATGAACCACACCCTTTACAAAGTGTGAACAGCCACTGACTTGCTACACCCAGCTATGAGGATTAAAAAAAGTGCGTTCTTTCAGTGTGGGTTCTTCTCTGCAAATTTGTTAACTCTGAACAGGGAGACAGCACACTCCTCTGAAATGTCAGCAGCTGTCTGCAAATGTCCGCAGCTGCCTGCAAATCACTACAGTATCACAACACATAAAAATTTGTATCTTCTATAGGGAAAGTGATTCCTCTTCCAGTGACAGTGATACTGAACACAGGAAGTAACTTGGGGGAGTTCCTACAGCTCTAGCTGCTGTAGTATTCAACTGGTTAATGTCAAGCACCAGCAGTTCATACACATTCATTTATTCCAACGGCATGTGCAGAATGCGACGATTCCTTGCCATTCTCAGGAGCTTCTTCCATTCCTCCCTGTTACATACTTTTTCCTGCCACCCTTCTCCACCAACTATTCTTCCCTCTTCTCTCACCACATCTTGCCATCTATTTCTTGGTCTACCTCTCAATCTTGTTGTTCCCAAATTCATATACACTACCCTTTTGGGAATTCCATTTCCTTCCATTCTCTGTACATGCTCAAACCAACGTCATCTATTTAACCTTATTGTCTCTATTATAGTAGGTTTTTAACACTTGCATAAATTTCTTTATTGGTTAATATCCTGCAATTTTCCTTTTCATTGTCATATATTGGGTCTAAAATTCTTCCATATATTTTCCTTTCAAAAATGTTCAATTGCTCTCTGTCTCTCTCTGTTAGTGTCCCAGTTTCTGATGCACCTGTTAACGTTCTGTCTGTTGTTGTGTTCTTTAGTGTTGATTTTAGTTTCTTTGGTACGTTTTTATTTTTAAGAAGTTTTTGTTACATACCTGTAAAATAATAGAAAACTGCATGACAAGGGGCTGCAGCAGGCTGGACTCCTGTTGCTGTTTGTGCAGACCGGCCTGTGGAGCTTGAATTGAGCAGCCCAAGTGCCGAGGAGAATGCCGAGCTATGAACTCAACTTCGTCAGCTGTTGTGCCTCGGCTGATCCTGCTTGCGGTTCGAGTCACTCGCAATTCCTTACAAAATTCAGGTATTTCTTTTAGTTTTCATTCATTCATTCATTCATTCACTATCAAGACAGTTTGAAGGTAATTTCCTGTACTGGTCCTTAGGCTGGGGTTGTGTAACTCTGGCTTTCGGCAGCACATCCGCCTTGTCACAGTCCACATGAGGCAGCAGAGAGTAAAGCTAATTCTGTCACTTGTTGACAATATATATATTAGTGTATCAGTTAATATAACTGCAAGCAGCCGGAATACTGTGGTTGGGATAATGACTAGACTATGGGCTGGATGGTCCAGGGTTACGTTCCTGGCAGTGGCAAGATATTTCCAAACCTAGGATCCAGCCACTCTCATAGTCATTGGACACAGAAGAGCAAAGGAGCCCTTATGTGAATGAGAAGTACAAAATTCTAAGTGCAGTATAAAATAGAGTGTCACATGAAGTGAACCTAACAGGGTTGGAACACTTCTTCATACATCACCACCAGCATTATTCACATATGTATGAAATGTAATAATTTAGAATAACTTGTACACATTTCAACTACCAACAGTTCAACTTTACTCATCAGAATGTCTGCTGCCAAGGCCAGTTACCAGAATGTAAGCCCTCCTCTCACAATGCCAGATACAGTAAACTTCCAAAAATCTGAAATCTGATTATGCGGCCCTCCACATCAGTATAGAAAAAGAAATTGGCAGGTGCTAATGGGCATGAGTCATGTTAGTGTCAGCCAAACCAAATGATAAAGAGTGCATCCCAGTCAGCTAGTGATCTCAGGTCACCATTTTTTGTTGCCATGATCAAATGTCCTTGTATTATTAATTCCAACCGTCTTTACACAACAATATTATAGGTTAGATGTGTAAAGACAATTGGAATTAATAAAACTTGATATATAAACAACAGGATGGAAACAATTCACTTTAAATGTGCTTGTATTTTATCAACTGTGTTTGACTAGTATTTTGAATATTTATGCCTGTCTTACTACAATAATGGTGCCAAAGGTAAATGAAAGTGCTAGTATTAGTAAAGGTCTGTTAATAGCACATAACACAACAAAGATGAAGAAACTGGAGGCAGTCTGGTGGTATGACATGACTAACTGTGCAGCACCAACCCAGCCCAAATGGTAACAGACTACGCACATCACTGAAACACAATACAAGCTCTGGTGAAGACAGACAATGAGTGCATTGCTACCTGCAGTGTTGAAGACAGCTGCTTGCTTCCTCTAGTCATCATACCGTGCAGAGCCACTGGGTGCTGCGGGATATCAATATTCACAGCTCCCACAGTCAACAGCCCCGAGTTTTTGTCCTTGGTGCGTCTGGAAATGCTTGAATACAGAGCCTGTGATTTACCGACAGTCACCTTCACCACAGTCCTGCAAGAACAATCGCCACAACTGAGGGAACAGAACACCAACAGCACATGACAATGCCTTTTTGACATTTTCCTGGGCATGAAATTTGTCTCAGCATCTTCCAGCACATTCAAGCCTTCCATTTAATGAATCTGCCATGCCTGGGGAAATGATAAAAGGAACACTACATGTTATACTGAAAGTGTTTTGAGCATCATATTTAATGATACAATATGATACTGTAGGTTGAAGAAATCCAACGAGATGCAGCAGTATGCAGATATTTATTTACTGCTAAATTACTGTACATGTTTCGGGTGTCCATTGCGCCCATCATCAGGAGTACTAAAAACTGTAACCGCAGCCTCTGGTACAGATCATACTATATGGGGAGCAAGCTTCTTCAAACATGACCAAATAAGTCCGTATTTGGTCACGTTTGGAGAAGCCTGCTCCCCAGATAGTATGATCTGTACCAGAGGCTGCAGTTACAGTTTTTAGTACTCCTGATGATGGGCGCAATGGACACCCGAAACATGTACAGTAATTTAGCAGTAAATAAATATCTGCGTACTGCTGCATCTCGTTGGATTTCTTCAACCTAGAATTATGATGCAGGGAACTACAAATATAAAATATGATACTGTGTCAGTGTAGATGAGGTTGATGAATGAATGAACTAATTAACGAATGGCTGGGAATGCCACAGCCCAATATCTACCATGATGAAATTTTTAAAATCATGCCAAGATGGGACAAATTCATTAATTTAATGCTAAATATAAAGATTCCGCAGGAAAAATGGGCTACGTTGAATGATGCAATGACTTGTCATTTAATTTATATGACCCAGTGGAACTTTGCTTATTGAAGATCCCCTGTAAGTCGAGCAGTACTAACACTACAAACAGTTTCAGTTGGTACTGTATCAGCCTATGTTTTTAAAACAGCCTGTATCAATGGACTAGATATACTACAACAGCAGCAGCTGCTCCACTGTATCTACTGGATACTACAACAACAGCAGCTGCTCCACTGTATCTACTGGATACTACAACAACAGCAGCTGCTCCACTGTATCTACTGGATACTACAACAGCAGCAGCTGCTCCACTGTATCTACTGGATACTACAACAACAGCAGCTGCTCTACTATATCTACATATGATTCTGTAACACTCACTGTTGATTAGGTGGAACACCTTCCAGAAGGACAATCATAGTTCGTCCAATGTGTCCAGTAAGGGAACATTCCAAACTTGCAGGTCTGGACTTCTTGCGGCAAGTAAGACTGGAGTGAAGATTTGTAATCTCTGCTTCTAACTTCAGTCCACTTAAAGTTGCTAGTAGCCTTGTTCGATGAATTCTGGCCACACCGAACACAATCAGACGTGTACGCTCCCCTGTCACTACACCTGTCAAGGCAACAACAGAAGAAATACATGTAACAATATCTGCAGATATATTGTAACAAGGCAGTGGAACTTTGGTAATGCAAAGTGTGTTTGCAAGTATTTTCCTGATAATGGCTGAGAGGCCAGAACATTTTGGAAAAGCTTCAGAATAAGTGTGAAATATACAGGGTTTTTGGTATATCTGTCCGTGTGCATCAATAAAATTAATGAAACAAATGAAAGTTAAGTACATAACAGTACTTCTGTCTTCCACATCTTGAGTTTTGATGTTACTTGACAAAAGGCTTGAGGTTCTCTTTCCTGTGTTGCTGAAAATTTAGCTGTGATGCTGTGTGACCAGGTGTGCAGTTCGACTGCAGTCTTCTTTGTTGTGACGAAGTGTCACCAGGTGTGCAGTTTAACTGTAGTCTACCTTATTGGGATGCATTTCCACCAGGTGCACAGTTCAACTGCAGTCTTCTTTCCTGTGATGCTGTGTCACTGGGTGTGCAGTTCCCAGAAATATGAAGGCACCACATTCCTTACAATCATCAGGCACATTCCAATACACTGGAATATTTTTGGCATTATTTTAATTTTCTCAGTTGCTTTAAATGCACACAATACCACATCTTACCACACAAAATTCCATACACACAATAAAATCATGTTTTGAGATATACTAATTTGCATATTCCAATATGTTTGTTCTGTCATTTTGTGATTGGTTTTGATGAATGAGGATGAGACCACATGGCTGCCACATTGGCTTCCCCCACTGTCCTGCCATTGTTCAGACCACATGGCTGCCACATTGGCTTCCCCCACTGCCCTGCTATGGTGCAGACCACATGGCTGCCACATTGGCTTCTCCCACTGTCCTGCCATGGTGCAGACCACATGGCTGTCACACTGCACAGACCACTCTCAGCTCAACAAGAGTCTGTCAGTTTGGCTGCTTTTCAGCTCTATGGAATAAGAACCTTCCTCAATAAATTTATTTTATTTTTCCAAAAAAGTTTGTATTTTATTAAACTTCAATGCTGAAGTTGTTTTTATATTTTTATTATGGTATTTAGTAAGTTTCTGGAAAAATAAAGCACTTTACATTGTAAATGGGCTGTCATATTCATGACTGTTAAACCGGTCCCAATTAATCAGGAACAATCAGACTACACTGCAAAGTTCCACAAAATTTCCACACATCTAGGAACCATCCCAAAATTCTCAGCTCCCAAAGGGTGGTACGAGGAATTCTATACTGAGGGCCCACAATTATTAGGTGCCCCTCTATAAATTGCTGTCGGACAATATTTGTGTACCCCTGCTCCACTGCACTGCAGATACGCTGGATCTAATTCATTCCAACAATGGAAATTATCAGCACGGTGGGTTCCAGACGACTGCACCAAGTAAATAAAAATGGCTACCCTCAAGAGTGGACCAACAACAAACCTTGCCAGTGACTGAAAATTATGAGATGCAGTAATGCTTCCTGCCTTTTTTTAAGAAACTGTAATTACAATCATAATTAAATTTACATGTATTGGGGGTACATTCTTTACATTGTTGAGATCATTTTTTCACACGGTTACCCTCATTATCCACATAAGTTTCCCAACTTTATGTGACACGCTGTACACCAGCTGCACAAACTCTCTGCTGAAGCATTCCAGTTCTTCACACACGCTGTGTTTCAGCTTATCATAGCACAACAGAGTCCTCAGAGTGCACCCAACAGGGCCAAAGAGATGGAAGTCGAAGGGTGCTAAATCAGGGCTGTACGGAGGATCAGGGATAACAGTCCACGACACTGTTGCATCTGCCTCCCTTGTTGCAAATATATGCCAAAGTACAGCACTGACGCGATGAGATTCTTCTCTTCTTAGAACAACCAGTGACCATGGGCCCCACCCTGCGACCCTCTTTCTGAATCAGTAATGGAGGGTTCTTTCTCCAAGACTAAAGCAGGCAGGGCACAAATTTGACACTAAACACCAACCAGCACCAAGTTCAAGAATGAGAGGTGCCATATTTTTACTCCCTCCACATGACTTAAATGGCGTGAACAGAGATTTTATATTTTACTTCCAAAAAACAACTTTGGAGGGTAACATTAACATTTTCACACCACAATTATATCCCCTGGGGCACTCTAAACAAAGATGAGAATTTAAGTGGCTACCATTACAGTGACATTGCAGGAGGTGAGGAAGATGAGGGTGTTTGAGAACATGGTGTTGAGGAGAATATTTGGACCTAGGAGGGACGAGGTAACAGGGGAATGTAGGAGATTGCATAACGAGGACTAAGTACTCCTCACCCAATATTGTGTGGGTGATAAAATCGAGAAGAATGAGATGGGCTGGGCATGTGGCACGTATGGGTGAGGAGAAGGGGGTGTATAGGGTCTTGGTGGGGAAACCGGAGGGAAGGAGACCACTGGGGAGACCTAGGCGTAGATGGGTGGATAATATTAGGATGGATCTCCAGGAGGTGGGA
>Ga0123352_10016168_pt1 | contig 11883 bp, 5 predicted proteins | sample TergutLab28metaG_FD_89700 | JGI IMG/M metagenome (GOLD analysis project Ga0123352, IMG submission 89700) | Labiotermes labralis P1 segment gut microbial communities from Petit-Saut dam, French Guiana - Lab288 P1 | ecosystem: Host-associated > Arthropoda: Insects > Digestive system > Gut ...
AGTACCGGAGGTTGTGGTTACAGTTTTTAGTACTCCTGATGATTGGTGCTGTGACACCCGAAACATGTAGAGTGACTTTGCAGTAAATAAATATCTGCATACTGTTGCATCTGGTTGGATTTTGATTAAAATTGAATTACGATGCACGGAAACATGAGCTTAAACAAGTATTGAAAACTTTCATGAAAACTTTACCAAAGTATGCTGATGGTGTTTCGTATTATTATTATTATTATTATTTAAATTCAGAATAATTTATTTACTTTTCTGCCCAAATTAGTCTCTCCGAGGGAGCTCTGTGAGGGTAAGCTGTAGGGGGGGCTCCTGTATTGGGAACCCCTTAGGATGTGCAAATTAAGGCTCTGGAAATGGGGGGGTCTGTTTCCATAGGGGCCCAGATTTTGGGCCTTTGAGTGAAGAGAAAACATTTCCTTATTCAAGGGAATTTTTATAAGAAATTAGAGAGTTATGTAAAAAGATATTGATAAACGGGCATCTCTGTCCATATGAGCCGCTGTTGGGGAACTTGGAGGGGTTTAGTTTGCTGCAACGTTTGAGAGAAGAAGAAGAAGAAGAAGAATAAGAAAAATAAAATAAAATACATATCTGGGTTCCTTTTTCTTGGACCTAGAGGATATTAAGAGTTTAATTTTAGTAAAAGACCACTGCTCCACTGAGCTGATATCAGATTACGAGACAGAAAGAGCCCGTTTATAGGGGGTAGGTGCATCGGGACCGTAAGGGCTCGAAACCAAATGCAAAATCATCATCATCATCATCATCATCATACCCACATTAGACAAAAGCCTACTACTGGATACGGCTCCAGAACAGTAAGATGAAATTAAAAATGCCGTGTAAATACACCGAAAGTAAGAAATGAAATCATGCTCTGCGCCTATAAATGTAGATACAAGACATGACAGTGACACCCTACTGATAGAAGATATTTGGAGAGCGCATAAGAGCCAAGTACGGCCAGGGGGAGGAAGAGAGGAGGAGGTTTGGAATGTATGCATGTGAGAGAAGGTCATAAATAGGAGTGTGGTGAGAATGTCATTGTGGAGAAGCTGAATGTGTTGTGTCGTTTATTGGATATTAGTTAGTTGATAACTTTAAGACAGATAGGTTGGAAAGATAACATGACAAGCATGAACTAGACAATTACAAACAGTACTTCGATGCCAGTTAATGTACTTCTATCTATCCCATTTATAATACAACTGAGCCCGGTAAATTCGAATGAAAAGTACAAAAGAGACGCAGATATATGAATTTTAGTGCAAATATTTTTGTGAGAAGACACGAGCAGTCCATTTGGAATGCATTTCAATAAAGCCTTAGTGAAGGGAGATTTGATTATACATTTCGTGGAACTTCATGACGTTAGCAGTAAAACAAAAGGTGTGTTGTTTGGAAACTTTTAAAGTACAGTCAAATATAAAAATTCAGCTCGTACCGCACAGTAAACACACTCCGTCTCCGTTATAAAGACCAAACAGTGAAAAAAAAAAGTGTGTAAATATTTCCTTTACTTGCTGCATAAGGCAACGAACACACATAAATAACTTGTTTTTTATTTAAAAAAAAAGAGAAATTTTTGTGTCCAGCTGTGTGGCACGTAACGAAATCTAGAGGCGTATATTTTAACCTTTTCCGGTCTCGTTCAGTGAATTACTTCTAAAATATAAGTAATTAAAAATTAATTATTGATCATAGGCCTAACAAATGTAATTCAGTTTTATGTTGCAACAGGAAATGACCTCACCTGTTAGTGATGTAAAAACATAACATGTTCAACAACTCGCATATTAAAAAAGCTTCTAAATTAACCTTTTGGCGCCGGAATTATTTTTTTAATTTTAGCACATCCTGTATATAAAATGTGAATAATACAGGAACCAAATACATTAGAATTATGAAACAAACTGCATTTTGAAGAGAAAAAACGGAGAGTATATACAATGTTTAAAATATTCAGTACGTATATTTGTTGAATAAATATATAAAATGCAACTTTAGAGGTTAACGGTGCGGTACGACCACTATAGTTGACATTAGGCGCCAAAAGGTTAAAGTCTACATAGAGTAGCGGTAGAGGGTTAAGACTGTACGGAATCGTTTTAAAGATTCGTTTCAAAATGCTTGTAGTAGATTTCTCTTATTATGCATCAGTTGCTTCAAGTGTCTTTGTTTTTATCATTGAAAAGAGCGCAAAACTAGTCTCATTACACATGCCACTCTTTCACTCAAGTATATTACTGCTAAATTACTTATTACAATTCATCGCACGTAAAGGCAGGTTCGTGGGCCCTCATGCGAAATTAGTTATTGCCTAATTTGGTTTTCAGGTGACAGTGTATCGCGATAAATTCTTTTAATAAAACCAACTAGATGCATTAATTTCTCAAATTTATTTTTGGAATTAAAATCTACATGTTTCGGACTTCCTCTGTCCATCATCAGGAGTTTTTCACTGTACACCCAGCAATGGTATATGTTATACAGGCTGAGCCTGCTCGCAAACTGTCAGCAAACCTGTATGACATATACCATTGCTGGGTGTACAGTGAAAAAATCCTGATGATGGACAGAGGAACTGTCCGAAACATGTAGATTTTAAATCCAAAAATAAATTTTGAGAAATTATTGCATCTAGTTGGTTTTATTATAAGTAGTAATTTCTGTCTCACAGCAAACTGTCACAAAGACACTATTGTATTACTTCACAAGACAAAAGACACTTCACTCGAGAACATTACGATCCTACCGCACAGTGTAGTGATTCAGGGTAAGAGAATTAATGTCCACAGTAACCGCTGTGTGTGACCGACACAATTAGTAATCTTAGGTAAATACAACGGAAACTCAAGTATGCTATTTCACTAAAATAATTTCCCATATCCTGCCGTTCTGTTTCTTCACTTAGTCTAATACCAGGTTACACAAATTCCCAGTATTGCGACTCACATTAAGTCCGTGCCGTGCACCGAAGCAATTGCAAATTGTACTACGTGGAAATAGGTCAAAATCACTTCATAACGCTTCCGACGCCTTTTTTGGTACAACGACCAACCAATACACAACCACCACGCAGGACCTCACGAGAATTGTAACAACAAAACGATTTTAGCTATTTTTATTAAAAAACAGAACAATTTTAATATTATAATGATTTGAAACATTGAGATTTCAACAGCATAAAACATAGGTTAAATTTTAAATTGTATTACTAGCAGCTGCATTTGACATACTTGTGTAACTTGGCAAGGTACTGACAACGAGCTCCCTGAGTATGACACAATAGTGCCGAAACATGTAGGAACAGTTTAATAACTTGTGAAATAATTGTGCAATTTGTTGGTAATCGTAAAAAAATAACAAAAGATGCGCGGTACAGGTGTCAAAAATAAAATTTCCAACTCCTCCTGAAGTTTCAGAATTGTATTAGCAATATCGTCGATGCCTCTCTATATTCTGTATTTCTTCTGTCAATATTTAGCTTTCGTCTTTCGTCGACGTGTCGTGCTAAATACTTCTGTCCACTGTACTTTACATTCGCTTCATATGGTCACGAATGATACGTTTATTGTTGAATGACGAACGGTCTGGCAGGTGTTAGGAAGTGACAGTGTTTTTTTTGGAGGTGATATACAGCGTGCGGTGAGTAAAAACACGAAACATTTCAGAGTTGTCAGAGTGTAAGAAAAGAACTGAAGCCAGCACCTCCAGAAATCCAGTCAAAAGCGCTATCGGATTCGTTGATAGCCTTATTGAGAGGAGGGTTCAGTGGCGTGTTTTGGATGTGACAATAAATCGGGATGCAAATACAGGGTCTTTCCTACTCTATACTTCGCAGAAGGACTTGTGATACGTGGGGTTAGAAATATTACGGAATATGTTTTCCTCATTTTGTGTGGTGGCTGTAAGATAAAACGCAATTTTGCATTCAAAAAGCACAGGGGGATATTGTTATAAGTACAGAGTGAACTGTCATAGAGGGAAATAAATTAAAACGATTATTATTACATATCAGTGCTCCTATTGGATAGAGAGAATTATGACCTAACATTCATCGGATCTTAATCAAATATAAACGCACTTTAGTGAGAATAAAACCTTTATATGGAGTACGGACGTTATATAATTGAAAAAATGATGTACTTTCCATACAAAAACTACAGTTTAAGTTGAATAATTAGCTAATTCGCTACTTATTTAACATTGAAAACTAAGTTTAGCTAAATAACTCTGAGAAGTTCAGCTCTTTGCAGGAAATAGTAGCTATTAAATATCAACCAAATGCTGCTTGGTAAAGTAATAGGAATTGGTCGTGAGAATTACAGAATAAAACGAGCTGGCTGTGAGAAAATAAATTTTTGCTTACCATAGCAATTGGCACTTAAAATAACCATAGTAATTTTAAATGATTCGAGGTTGAATGTACCTGAAAAAAAAGATTTGTTTTAATCATTCTGTTCGAAAACCACATATTCATTGAATGTAGACCGCATGGCAATTCCTCTTACTATGTCAACAAGTTGATAAACCGTGTGGGAAATATTAATTTTATTTACACAAACACACTGTACAGTCTATGGCAACAAATTCATCACGTGACTGGAGGTTGTTATGAGTTTCCGTGGTATACAGAAGTAAATGTGAACTGCAGAAAGTCTTTGAAGAAGAAAGAAGACTGCAGCACCCCTAGCGGACTAAGGAGAAACGAGCCAGACCGCAGCTTTCTGGTGCGGATGGAGGCAAGGAAGCTGCATTACAGCGCTATCACGCGGGCAGATGCAGAAAAGGACACGGTCCAACTTGCTGGTGCGCAAGCTTGCTAGGTAATAGCTCCGAGGGGAACTGTTTAAATAATTCCAACACATTTAGCTTGCACTTAAAATAGCTACCGGAAAATCTGCTGCAGTCCCTCGGGTGAAAATCTACGGTGAAATAAACAGAAGCTTATAAATACCTTCCAATATTTTAGTGTTTCCTTAACAAATCCAAGTTCCCGGTTCATATCAGCCATATCGGACTTGTTAAGTGACTGTGATTTTTAATTCCGTGACTAAAACGAGAAAGGAAGTATGTAGCTCATATACAACGTAACAAAAATTACGGTATGCCCAAAATATGACTTAAATATTTCTGAATTTGAACTCTTTGTGTTTCTCTGTTTTACGTTACAGCTGTACCAGTACCTCGGCTCATGCAGCACTCATTATGGAATTCATGGCCATTGATATAAAAGTGTTTTCAGGAAACTGTTGCTGTTCCAATTAAGTCATCACCCAGCCAATCGTATTCAAGAACTGTTCACACCTGCAAAATTAGGTGTCACTGTCAACATTTGAACAGGAAACGTTCTGAATAGAAGTTGAAGACTGTACCTGCTCTCACAACAAACTTGCTGTTGATCGGACTGTAAATGTTTAGATCACTGCATTAGGAATTTCACCAAACACTTTGTTCTGAAAGAGTCCGAGAAGAATTTCCATTTGTTCCTAACATGCAGACAGCTGCGTTCTCCAGAGTGTGTGTGTGTGTGTGTTGTATGTGTGTGAGTGGTATGTGTGTGTGGGTGTTGTTTGTGTGTGTCGTGTATGTGTTTGTGTGTGTGTGTGTTGTATGTGTGTGTGTGTGTGTGTGTGTGTGTGAGTTGTATGTGTGTGTGGGTGTTGTTTGTGTGTGTCGTGTATGTGTTTGTGTGTGTGTGTTGTATGTGTGTGTTGTGTATGCGTGTGTATGTGTGTGTGTGTGTGGGTTTTGTACGTGTGTGTTCTTTGTGTGTGTTGTATTGTGTGTATGTGTGTGTGTGTGTGGGTGTTGTATGTGTGTGTGTGTGGATGTTGTATGTGTGTTGTGTATGTGTGTATGTGTGCGTGCTGAATGTGTGTGTGTGGGTTTTGTATGTGTGTGTGTATGTATATGTGTGTGTTTATGTGTTTCTATGTGTGTATTGTATGTGTGTGTTGTGTGTGTTTTTCGTGTGTGTTTTGTGTATGTGGTTTGAATGTTGCGTGTGTGTTTTGTGTGTGTATTGTGTGTGTATGCGTGTGTGTGTTGTATGTGTGTGTGTTTTGTGTGTATGTGTTTTGTGTGTTTATGTGTGTGTGCGTTGTGTGTGTGTTGTGTGTATTGTATGTGTGTGTTTTGTATGTGTGTGTGTGTTCTATGTGTGTGTGTGTTTTGTGTGTCTACCAAACTACGCGACTTCCAATCCCAGCAGACCTTAATGTCAATATTTCTACTTAATTATCCCATCAAAATAAACTCTTACCCGTTCCTTTCTGCCGGTTAATATTTATTAAAAGCGTCTGCTGACTGACGGTTTCAGTTTCTTGTTCTGTTGAATTAACTGATATTACTCAATATGTGCATCACTTCAATTTATGTAATTAACTTGAAACTGCGTTTTTCTCTCCTCTAATGCAATAACACCGGAATACATTAAACACGATACTGTCCGCAAAGTCTGCGGATTTACAAATTCTTCGTCATTCATTAAACCCAGTGTAACAGTAACTACACACAGGTTCTATTTAACGTTAAACAAATCCGTGCCTTGCCAGGAAGTTCAGTTGTTTTTTTCCCCGCGTTGCAAATCTTCACTCGAGCCTGTCCTGCCTAATTCTCTAGGTTACTAGATCACACTCAGACACACCAGTAACGGCAGGATGCATCTGAACAAGGGATCGACCCGAAGCAGAGATCTCTACCTGTTAACACAAATACACACAAGAGACAGACATACATGTCCCGACATAATTCGAACCCGCAACCCCAGCAAACGAGCGACCACAGAGTGGAGAAACAATGAGTTTACTGCGAGGAATGAACTGACTTTACTAGTTATGCCAGGTTCATATTTCAGATTTCATCATCATCATCATCATGATCATTATCATATTATTATTATTGCGAAAATACAGTTCCGCGGCCCTATATCAAGCCGTCACTATCAAACATTTAATCATTCCTTTTCATAAAATTTCACTTCCTTTTATACCACTCTTACCAGAAGGACGAGCGGGTGAAGACTGTGGACGTACTAATTAACTGATACTCTTCCCCCCCCCCTACGCCTCTTGAGTCGGGAATTCTTACGCTATCTTAGATTTTAGGCGCATTAGCAAAATTGCACAAAAAATCGACTATTAGCTTCGTCATGTCTGTCCGTCTGTCCGCGTGTTACAATTCGGCTCTCACTGGACGAACTTTCATGAAATTTGGTATTTTAAATATCTTTAGAAAACCTGTCCAGAAAATATAAATTTATTTAAAATCTGAAAAGGATAGCGGGTACTTTACGCGAAAACCCACGTAAAATTTTGATAATATCTCGCTCAGTTCTTCTGAGAATGAGGAATTTTTCGGACAAAAGTTGTACGGAAAATCCAAACACACATTCTATCTCCAATAACTTGCATTCCAGAGTCACAGTCTATCGGTCATTGGAGGATCTCATTAGATAAGTTTCAGAGAATTAAAGTTAGATCTCATAAATCTCATTAACCTTGTACATGAGAAATGCCGGACTTTAGTTTCGAAGATCATTACATTTTGTGCTGCATAATACAGAATTACGTCACTAAAAGAAACTCCTTTTGGAATGGCTTGAAAGAGAAATTGAACCACTTGCAATTCAGAGCTTCTGAACCAGAACCCTTCGTGTCGAAGCAAACAATTTCTGTGCTAGCCTAGAAATTTCCCACAACCTCCCCATCCTGGAACCAGTCCTGAACCAAAACGAGTCGACACTGTCCATTCTAATACTTTAAGATCCATTTTAAATATTATCCTCCAATCTAAGGCTGGTAGGTTTTCTTCATCTTTCAAACAGAACATGTACGCCCACGTACACAACTCTTCTGTCCAGCACGTGCTGGGGTCCCATTCCATTGATCTATGTTTCGTTAATATGATATTATTTGGAGAAGTGAAATTCAGTGAGCTCCACATCTACCTGCTCTTGCTCCGCTCCCACATTCAGACACTCCACACCCCCAATCGTCAAAAATACGGCAGTACTCGTTTGTCACAGTAACAGACTCAACATTTCGACACCTACTGCACATGTGTATATTACACGATTCTTACTGTGAACAAAGAATGTTTCTCTAAACTGCATCAACCGATAGGTCTTTATAATGAATACGATCTGTGTTCTCTGGGAGGTAGAAACTGGTGTTTCTGTATACATACTTTAGATTAAATTTCTTCTTCAAATCCAAATGACTGTGATAAATTTGATGTTTTGCTGACCGTGCATCTCAGTACAATCTTAATAACTGACCAACTTAATGCACAACTTCCTGTTATATAATAAGTTTATTATATGCCTCTACATGTTTCGAGCACGATTGTGCTCATCATCAGGTGGCAGTCCCGTGCACGGGATTGTCACCTACAGGTGTGACGATACCAGATGCTGTATAATACAATTTTGACCTCCTGATGATGAGCACAATCGTGCTCGAAACATGTAGAGGCATGAAATAAACTTATTATATAACAAGAATTTGTGCATTACGCTGGTCAGTTACTAAAACTGTGATAATGTTTGTTATCCCCAAAATTCAACAGACAAAATTAAACCTTTCTGAGTCTTAATGCTTAATTTTTTTTTTAGTTGCCTCCAAATGAAATTAAAACGAACGAACTCTACTGTCTCTGCGATATGATTTATGAAGTCTCGCAGAATAATAGTGACGTTTCAGGCTAATCTCCTACGTACGCTCGCAAGGTTCTGAACTTCCTTAATGATAAAGGCAGTGTGCTGTTGCGAAAAGTGGGCAAAATTCTACCACAAATTACGGCGTCACATGCCTGAAGACGGTGACCGTCGCCGTAGGCACTGGTGCGAGGATCACGAGTCCAGGAAGTCGTAGTGTTGGTTGGTTTAAACGCACCGAGAACTGTGCTGGGCAGATATCTGGTTTCAGCATCTGGGCGAGGAAGGTTAGAATCCGATCGATCGTGCAGTCTGGCGCTGTTGGCCTTTCGAAATGACATAAAGCAACATGTCAGAATGAAGACAGGAAACAAACTGCAAAAGAACTGTACAGCTTAGATAGCCTTCAGGCTCCGTTTGTCACCGAGAAGGCCTTGCTTCGCTTCCAGGGCAGTCCATGAGGGTTTCGTGGCGGATTAAGAGGTTCTAGGACAGTATCTTTCGAGACCGATTCGTTCTCTTGCTATCACTATGATCCCAGATATGTACATCACCCATTTGTCTATTATTCATGCCTTTGACATTGGGCTCGTTAATGCTTCATTTCCACACACAAAAAGAACACCTCCCCACCAATCTTACACAAAACACTTACACCCGCAATGCAGAGTTTTAAAATATTTGATAACTTGCTGTATCCGTTGCGGACCCGATGAGGAACGTATCTTAGATGTTGTTCCCAAGGAAGACGGAGCTCGTAACTCTGGTTAAGATGGGGAGTCGGGCAGGTCGCACCCACTCTCAATAATCCCCAAGTAGAATATATTGGAGTTTTATTGTGTAAGAATATAGAGTAATTGCATTTACAACTGAAATGTATCAGTGACAATTCTCGCCAGTGGACTCTTCGTTACCGTTCGCACTCACTGACTGGCCAGCTTCGTACTGTGCTGCTGAGACACAGTTCGAGCTACGCAGCAGACTGCTGCCGCAGAACAAAGCAACTGTTGTTACATGTGTTGCTCCACACACTGCTCGCGCGATACACTTAGCAATCCAGTTATAAACAAAAGAAATGTAAGGAAATTATATTCCTCCCATGCCTGGTCTTAAGAGAGGCGAGAACTAAGCATGAGTAAATTTAGCTTATGACTAACATACAGTACATGTACGAATGCTAAAAAGAAAACCACAACAAAAAATCATTGTGTGTCAACTACACAACAAACTTTCATTTTCTCTCCCAATTCTTCTGTCATATACTGTAGAATAAAAGTGAACCCGCAAAAAAAACACAGGTGTTTGCAGGTTAAAAGTTTTAGTATGTCCCAACAAACGTCCTTCAATGAAAGTAAAAAACTTGCGTGAAGGAAACAGTCGCGTGCATTTAGTTGGGGCAAGAGTAGGTAATAAATGCTGAAAGAATTGATAGCAGTGTTTGGACTATAGAAGCTGCTTTGCGTGCTGCATCAATGTATTCGCTTGAGAATGGAGAGCAGAGTTATTGGACCATTATGTTAGCAACGACTTTAAGCTGTAACAGAAGACGCTAACTTTATTACTGCCTTAAAACAAGGCACCAGACCTTACATAGCGTGGGCTTCCATAAACATGGACCACAACTCATACAGAAATCAATTAGTGGCGGGAATGTAGAACTCCCTTCGCTGCCTACTGTACACGGTGTAGCAATGCAACTGACTAAACCGATGTGGAATGTAGGCTTACCAGGCAGTGAACACAGATAGTCGGTGTATACAAAGTTTAACATTTAGGTTCGTTGTCACCAACGGCGGACATAACAGAGATCACCCAAACCTTTTAAGATATTCTGCTCTCTGACCAATATGCAAGGTACTTCCGGCACTTAAAGCATTGTGCAAGCATAGTGTTTGGTTTTTGGATAAAATTCTCTTCCTGATTTATGAAATAATGCCACATTTTAATGTCAGTGAGAAATGTTTTAATATGTATCTTCTAGATTCATCAGAATTTGTATTATTGCCTACAGTAATGGACGATCCTGGTGTCCGTGTCGTCTGATGTATGTCTGAGGATACTTGATTGCTGGGATCGCGAGTTCGAATCCCGCTGAAGGCATGTGACTTCGTCTCTTTCCATCGTTGTACGTTGTGTAGGTAATGGCCTTTGCGACGAGGTGATCACTCGTTGTAGAAGTTCTACAGGGCGTGCGTATCGAATCGTAAGTGATCTAAAAACCTCAAAAAATGAGGGGTCTGGGCCCGAAATGTTCTGTACCGCCCCAGAAAAATATGTACAGTGAAGTAAAACAGCCACACCCCGGGTTAAAAACGGGGTTGTAATTGGAACACAAAAATCGATGTGATATCGTATATAGAATAACCATTGGAAGAACCACGAAACGATAAATGACGCCTCAGATTTGATAGCGCAGGCTCAAAAAGAGGTAACAGCAGGTATGGGTAACAGCAGAAGTAACTGTGAGTAACACACATTGGCCTGCATTTAATTCACGATAAGTAACATACAAGGCCGTGACGTGAAATATCACGTGTCCTATCTGTGATGAAGTATGGTTGTCTGCAAAGAAGAACTGGAGTCTAACCGCCCTATAGCGACGACAATTTCGAAACGAGATACGGTGGAGTGTCGAACAGTAGTGGCTAAAACAGTGTTGTTCAAATTTATTATTGTAACCTTAACGCCTTAGTGCCTAACTGTGACTACATTTACCCACATTTTAACTAACCAACCAACTACGTGGACATTCTGTGTGTCCACCCGGTGACGAAGTCTCAGAAATTTTTTCGGTCGCAGTTCGTGGAGGTGCTCTGATAGACGAGTCTGTTTTGTTATGGATCGGACTTGAAACATATGCAAAGTTTTATGCTTCAATTTTCCAAAATCGAATAAAAATTGTGTCTACAACCAAAGTGAACTAGATAAAGAAAGATTTTTGTAGAGATTCTGAAGGTCGTATGCCAGGCTTGGGGGACAAAACTGTGTGTTCAGAGAGCAAACATTTCGCTTAAAGAGTGATATATCATTTATAAACGTGACAGGATTGGGTTACGTTGTTCGAGCCTTGTGTAAATGCACACCCACACACACCCACACACACACACACACACACACACACACACCCTCACACACACACACACACACACACACCCACACACAAACACACACACACACACACCACATACACACACACACCACACGCA
>Ga0123352_10016176_pt1 | contig 11880 bp, 1 predicted proteins | sample TergutLab28metaG_FD_89700 | JGI IMG/M metagenome (GOLD analysis project Ga0123352, IMG submission 89700) | Labiotermes labralis P1 segment gut microbial communities from Petit-Saut dam, French Guiana - Lab288 P1 | ecosystem: Host-associated > Arthropoda: Insects > Digestive system > Gut ...
ACAAGCTTATGTATTAAATGATTTGAATCTATGCGGGATTGGCATGCCAGGGGAGCTATGCGTTGCAGGCGATGGACTAGCACGGGGATATTTAAACCAACCAGAAATGACAGCTGCTAAGTTTATAGATAATCCCTATGGTAAAGGCAAGTTATATCGAACCGGAGATTTGGCAAAATATCTTGAGGATGGCAACATCGAATTTTTAGGAAGAATCGATGATCAAGTAAAGATACGTGGCTTTAGAATAGAACTTGGGGAAATAGAAAGTGTTTTAAGACATCAGACAGGCGTTATAGACTGTGCTGTCATTGTAAAAGAAGATAGTACAGGAGATAAAGGGTTATATGGCTATTTAGTATCAGAATCCGCACTTGACATGGACGCGTTAAAAGTAGCAATTGCAAAGAAATTGCCAAATTACATGATACCAAGCTATATGATGCAAATCGACAAACTACCGTTATCACCTACAGGAAAATTGGATAAGCGGGCTTTGCCAAAAATAGCGGCGAGTACAGGCCACGAGTATGTTGCTCCTAGAAATGCGATGGAAGAAAAAGTATGTGCTGCCTTCGCCAAAGTTTTGGAAGTAGAGCGGGTCGGAATTCATGACGGCTTTTTCCAGTTGGGTGGGCATTCTTTGCGCGCCTTAAAATTAGTAAACTTATTAGAAGAGCTAACGGGGAAATCCATTCAAGTAAAGCATATTTTTGAAACCGGGGAAGCATGGCAATTGGCAGAATTATTAGAGAGTTTGGATGAAGTTAAATATGAGCGAATACCAGAAGCAGATAAACAAGAAGCCTATGAAATGAGTTCGACACAGAAACGAATGTATTTATTATGGAAGTTAAACCCGACGGATGTCATATACAATATCCCGGTTATGCTTAAACTTAACCATTCTATTGACGAAACTAAGCTTCAAGGCGCATATGAAACCTTGATGCAGCGTCATGAGATTTTAAGAACAACATTCCACGAAAATGAAGCTCGATTGATTCAAATCATTTCAGACATGAAATCAACTAATGTTTTGGTTGAGCACCTAAATGAAGCCGAGCTCACTAAATGGTACAGGGAATCTATTGTGCCATTTGATTTAGAAACAGGCCCAGCATATCGAATTAAGGTTGCCAGAACTGTGCAAAACTATTATCTGTTTGTAGATATGCACCATATTATCAGTGACGAAATATCCATCGTATTGTTTATAAAAGAGTTTACCAAGTTAATTAAAGGCGATGAATTGCCGCTGATAGACCGTCAATACAAGGACTACAGCGAATGGGCAATGCAGCAAGATTTTAGTACATCAAAGCAGTATTGGGTCGATTCTTTGCAAAACTACCCAGTATTAGAATTGCCAAGTGATTTTATGAGGCCAAAAGAGCAACAATTTAATGGCGCAACAGAAAGATTAGTGTTAGACGAGGAAATAACGAAACAGGTTAAGCAATTGGTACAAAAGCATCATGTGACAGAGTACATGTTCTTCTTAGGTTTAATTAGCATCTTGCTTGCAAAGTTATCAAACCAAGAGGAGCTGGTAATAGGGACACCGGTTAGTGGACGCACTCATAAAGATACAGAGCAGATGCTGGGGATGTTTGTTAACACATTGGCAATTAGAGTTTCACCATCAGGAGATAAATCATTTGCTGCTTATCTGGCCGAGTTAAAAGAACAAGTGCTAATGGCGCAAGAGTACCAAATGTATCCATTTGAAGATTTGGTAGGCCACGTCGCAAAAAAGAGAGACTTATCAAGGCATCCAATATTTGATGTGATGGTTGCGTATCAAAATAGCGAAATGTTCTTGTCATTATCAGAAATTGGGGAATGGCAAAAATTTGACGAAGTAAATGAACAAGTTGCAAAGTTTGATTTAAATTTCGCTGTGGCAGATGATGGTAAGCAGATAACAGTAGAGCTTAACTATGCAACAGCACTGTTTAAGAAAAATACAATACATGTCTATTTAAAACGATTATTTAAATTGTTAAATCACGTGTTAATGCAAGATCAGGCGGGCTAGATAAAATATACAAGGATGTGACTTAGTATGAACTCGATTGGGGATTTAGACTTTTGGTTAGAAGACGAAAAGGATTTAATATTATTAGAATACAATAATACGTATAAAGACTATCCATCAGATGAAACGATGGTGCGATTATTCGAAAGACAGGTTAAAAAGACACCACAAAATATCGCAGTTGTATTTGAACAGGAAAATATAACTTATCAAACCTTAGATGAACGTTCTGATAAAGTTGCTGCTTATCTTCAATCGGTAAATATAAAGCAAGCAGATTATATTGGCGTAAAAGGAAACCGCTGTATTCAAACAATTGTCAATATATTAGGGATATTAAAAGCAGGCGCAGTGTATATTCCAATTGACCCGGATATGCCAGAAGATCGTCAAAAAATAGTGCTGCAAAACAGTGGCTGCAAACTATGTTTAGAAGATAGTCCCGAATATGAAGTTACCAATTTTACTTATACTCAGCCACTCATCAATAGCAGTCAAACAGCATATGTAATTTATACATCGGGAAGTACAGGCACGCCCAAAGGTGTTGTTATTACCCATGATGCAGCCTGTAACACAATCAAAGATATCAATGAAAAGTTTAATGTAACAGCAGATGATAAAATTTTAGGCCTTTCTGCAATTTCGTTTGATTTATCAGTATACGATATATTTGGTGCGTTTGCTGTGGGCGCAACACTATATATGGTGCCAGACCTTTATGATATGCGCAACATTGAAAAATTGGTTAAAGAAAATGGGATAACCATATGGAATTCTGTCCCTTCTATCATGCAGATGTATTTGATTGAAACAGAGTCTAATTTTTATGCATCCACTGCCCCAAATGCCCTTAGATTGGTGATGTTTAGTGGCGACTGGATACCTTTGACATTGCCGGACAGGATAAAGCAGACATTTGATGGTGCCAGCGTCATAAGCTTAGGTGGGGCGACAGAGGCATCCATATGGTCTATTTATTATCCGATTGATGAAGTTTTGCCATCGTGGAGCAGTATCCCCTATGGCCGACCTTTAGCCAACCAACAAATATATATCTTAGATATGCAAGACGAATTGTGCCCGCTGGGTGTTGAAGGGAACATTTGTATAGGTGGCCGCGGTCTTTCTACCGGGTATCTCAATGACGAAGATAAAACAAATGCAGCGTATTTTATGCACCATGAATATGGCCGCCTTTATCGAACTGGCGACCGTGGCACTATGCATGAAGAAGGGTATGTAGAGTTTAGAGGGAGACAGGACGACCAAGTAAAGATTCGAGGGTTTAGAATTGAACTAGGGGAGATTGAGTCTGCCCTTGGGCAAATAGAAGGTATTAAGGACGCGGTGGCAGTTGTAAAAGAAGATGGAGGAAGAGAAAAATCTATCCATGCTTATTTTACTGCCAAAGAGCTGTTGGACATCCCCATGGTCTTAGACAAATTACGAAAAAGCTTGCCAGAATATATGATACCGCCCTATCTAAAACAACTGGACAGAATGCCCCTAACTTCCAATGGCAAGTTAGACAAAAAGAACTTACCCGCGATAGAGCTTGTACGAGAAGAAGAATATGTTGCACCACGAAATGAAGTAGAAACCATTTTGAGTGACATTTTCAAAGAAGTGCTGGATGTAGAACAAATAAGTATTAAAGATGGTTTCTTTGCACTGGGCGGTGACTCAATAAAAGCGATATCCGTTGTGTCTAAGATGAGAGAAGCAGGTTATGATTTAAATGTTAGAAGTATCATGAACGGACAAACTATCGAGGCAATAAGTGAAAGCGCAGAAGTAGCTCAAGAACTCATTTATGAACAAGGAGAAGTAGTAGGAGAAGTGCAGTCTACACCAATCATTGATTCCTTTGATAATTGGAATCTTCCAGAGCCTCATCATTTTAACCAGTCCATGATGGTAAAAGTTGAAGGAACCGCCATAGAAGTAGAAAAAGCTGTTAAAGCATTGGTGGCGCACCATGATATGCTACGGGCAGTATATGAAGATAAAAGTCTGCACATTTTAGGAAACGAGAAGCAGCGTTATGAATATGACGTATATGATTACCGGGAAGAATACGATGCAAAAAGCTGTATAGAACATGTATGCGAAGCAAAACAAATAAGCATGAACTTGGAAACAGGGCCTTTATTTAAAAATGTTTTATTCCAAGTAAAAGAAGGCAACTACTTATTTATGTGTTTGCATCATTTAGTTGTCGACGGTGTATCATGGCGCATTTTGATAGAAGACCTTCATACTGGCATTGCGCAGCAAAAGCAGGGAGTAGAAATTAGGCTGCCACAAAAGACAGCCTCTTTTAAAGAATGGTCGGAAGCATTAGCTGAATACAAAGTGAGTGAGCAGCTAAACGAAGAAGTCGCATACTGGGAAAAAGTAGAAGAAGAAATGAAAGACGGGCGGTACATAGGGGAAGATCAAAACGTTGAACGTATCTTTAAAGATATATCCTTTGAGTTTGGCCAAGAAGAAACACGCAAGCTATTAAAAGACAGCGGCGAAGCTTACAACACAGAAATTAATGACTTACTATTAAGTGCACTTGCAATGACTGTCAAAAAAACAAGGGGACAAGAGAAAGTAACAGTAATGTTAGAGGGTCATGGCCGGGAAGAGCTGCATGAGCCAATTAAAGTAGACAGGACAATCGGTTGGTTCACGAGCATGTTTCCAATTATTTTAAGATGCTATGACGACATAGAAGAAAGCATTATCCAAACAAAGGAAATGCTAAGAAAAGTCCCGAACTATGGGTTTGGATACGGCTTGATTTCAAGTCAGATACAAGAGAGCGATATTAGTTTCAATTACTTAGGCCAGTATGTAGAAGATGAGGAAAATGAAATCATCCGCTATACAGGAACAAGCATATCAAAGAAAAACGTATTTTTTGGTATTATGATGACTGGCATAGTGCAAAGCGAACAATTAAAATTTACAATTTCTTATGATCAAAGCAAATATAACGAGCAAGAAATCCAACAATTTGCTGCTATATATGAAGAAAAGCTGTTAGAAAAAATTGAACATTGCTTTACTAAAGAAGAAGCGACAAAAACAGCTTCCGATTTTTCTTGGAGCAAAACTACTGATGATACACTTGATGTTTTAAATGATCTTTTTTCAACATGAAAAAAAATTTCACACAGGAGGCATTCAAATGCTAAAAACTATGGCACGCAAGTTCAAGTTAGTAGTTGTATTTGTTTTAATTGTTGTAATGGTTACACCACCCGTGACGCTTACCGCACAGCCGCATGTACATGTAATAGAGCCTTTTTATGTTGACCACATGCAAACCGGCCAAATGCCGAACTTCCATGCACAAGAACAGTTTCTGGAAGCCCCCAACCCGCATTGCGCAGTAGAGCAGGCAATGATTGACGAACTGCTTCACGAGCAAGCAAACCTGTGGATGCAAGAGCCAAGTGTGCGGGACGCATTGCGGTTTTACGAGTTAAGGAATAGCCAAATTACTTATTCGAGTTTATCAGAAGAAGACCGACACCTTGTTTTGCAGCAGTTGGACATAGCGGAAACCGCTTTTGCAACTGCCAACGAACTGTTTGTTATGATGGAACGGGATGGCTTGTTATTGCCAAAAAGTATAGATGTTATGGTTATTGTGTCCGGTGGCTTGTTTAGCTACATAGAGGCTAAACAGCTTATCGCAAGCATACCAAATATGATTGAGCGTAACACGGAAATTATGAGATTCGAACGGTTTGTTCAAAATTTTGATATCCCTGCAGAAGTACGTGCAAGGAATTTAATGAATAATTCCTTTGTACATGCTGATATAGACAGAATACAGCCGGAATTTACTACCCCGGATAGTTTAGAAGTTGTGTTGTTGCCAGACCGCTCTACAAGCCCGGGTGGTTTACAAGTTATGCTATCCACCACGCCGGGCAGCTTAGAAGTTACACTATCCCCTGACCGCGTTGCCCCCTCCTTTGACCTTGCTCGGCAAATGTTTTTGGATGGGCATGGCGCGACAGAAATACAGACAGCATTTGCGCTTGGCGCGGCTTTGGACGTAGAGCCGGAAGCGTTTTTGCTGCCGCGGGGTGTGTATCGTGCGCAGTCGGCAGTGATGTTTGCGAAATATGGCATCAGTAGCTTCCAAGAACCAGTTCATGCTGCAACGGCATTTTCCACCGATAGTTTCAACGATTTTGACCCAGTGCCAACAATCCCAACCCCGGTGCGTTTGGTACAACCTATGTTCTCGGCAATGGAGTACCCATTCAACATCGCTTTAGTTATGGATATTATGGATAATGACGCTAGTGAGCTGTGTCATTTAATAGACTATGGTTTAAGCATTTTGGGCTTTGACATAGAGCCAATGAACGCACCATTTTTGCCGGTTCACGACAACATAGTCCAAGACCCGTTTAGTTTGAATTTTAACGCCGGAGAGTCTGTGTCGCTAAATACCGGCGCGGTAATGTTCCGTACAAATGTGCTAAACTTACCGGGTCGCGGTGGATTTGGTTTTAATCTGGATTTGGTATACAATTCCGCAGAAGCGGATTTCCGTAAACCAGGAGCCGTTATAGACTTTAGTCTGCGATGCGGCGAGTGTGGCCGTCATGTCGAACGCTTTAATAGCCAACATTATAATCAGGGCACATTGGTCAACTCATCCAATTGTACAGGTTGTGGAACCACCATAGAGTGGTGTTTACGATGCGGATTTAGGCTGGGGCAACAAGGCTGCCAGTGTCGTTTTCACAGGCATCCTAATCCAGAACGCCATAACCCGCACAGGCTTGGCGTGGGCTGGAAGTTTGATTTACCATATATCCTAGAAAATGTTTTATATGTACCGGGTAGAGGCTCGTTTGTTATGGAAGATTACGGCAGTCATATTAGTCTCCGGCTTCAGGGGCCTAGTACTCAGGGAATGCGAGTGTTTTTTGACTCAACGTTTACTACCGGAAACAACCACAGATCTGACCTTAGGCTTACATTTTACGATGGCGTATCATATTTCTTTGGAAATATAGCGGGCAGAGGTGGACATGGCCGCGACAGAGGATATCTCATTGGTATGCGTGACAGGTTTGGAAATACAATTAGCTTCGAATACGAAATGGGATTTAACAACCAAATAGTACTAAGCCGTGTTATTGACAGCAACGGCAAACATATAAATTTCCAATATCAGCTGGTTGGTGATAATCTAACTCTAACAATAACTGACCCAGCTGGCGGCAGCTACATTATAAATATGTCGCGCGCTCATAGTGCCAGCGATTTCTGGCATCCGCGCCCTGAAAATTTATTTCAACTGGACAGCGTCCAAAACCAAGTTGGTGCGGTAACATCATTTGTTTATAATAGAGCCTGGTTTCATTTTAGGACGAATACCCATCCACATGTGGCCGTTCATGCATTCGGCAGTACGACATTGCTGTTGACACATGTTAACTATCCATCTGGTGCACAGCTACGTTTTACTTATGGCTGGCGCAATATTGGGTTGGGTTACAATGGTTTTCGCAACTGGTATTTTGCTACACGCCGCGAGCTGTTTAGCAATGGCCGTATATACCAGCAAACTACTTTTAGCTACCAGAACTGTCATACAGCATATCCGCAATGGGGATACATTCTACCGGCTGGCCACACTTATAGCACAACCGTAACCCAAAACAACGGGTTGCGCACAGTGTATGATTTTAATTTTCGACATTTTAACACAATACAACGGACATACAACGCTAACCGTATCCTGCTATACACGCGACCGGGAAGCAGTAGATTCCCCAACACAATTGGTATAACTGAATACAGTGGTAGTTTTTCAAGAACCAACATCCAGCATCTTTTCCGTAACAGTTCCGGTCAAGTTACATTATCCATAAGCCCATTAGCCCAAGGCAGCAATCATGAACGCTACCGTACAATAACCACTTACGACGCCCGTTTTGGCCTGCCAACCACTACAACATTTATGCCCGACGCAAATACAACTGTACGTACCGTAAACCGCCTTTCCGCAGACGGCAGAAGCATTGTTGGCACAGACATTTACGAAAACAATATCCGCATGTCACGTACAGATTTTCTTCACGACCAATTTGGCAATATAACTGAAATCCGTGAATTCCCTAGCGCCACCGGCGGCGAATTTGTATCTACACAGTTCACCTTTGACCGTGGGACAATGCCAACGTCTATACGCACAACAAATGTGCGCTACGCAAATGGCTTCCTGTTGGCTGGCACAGGCATAGTAGAACGCCGCTTCACATACGATGCCATGTGGCGCGTACTTTCCGAAACCGACCCAATGGGCTATATAACCCGCTGGGCATACGACCGCTTAGGCCGCGTCACACAAGTCACGCACCCCAATGGCGGCTTCGAAACCTATACCTACAACGACTGGGCAAATACCCTCGCCCACCGTACTATACTTGGCGCAACCTATACCCACCAATTCGACGGCTTGGGTAATTTGCTAACCATTACAGACCCGGCTGGTACAGTTATTTTACGAAACATCTACGACAACCGCATGCGCGTTACAGAAACTCAAAACGCGCAAGGCATAGCATCTAGCCAGCGGACGGTGTTCTTTTACGATGTGTTTGACCGTGTAACAGACATGAGGCGGTTAAACCCTGCGAGCAGTATTATGTATCGTGAAACCATTGATTTCCAAGATATAAGTGATGCTGCTGGCAATAGACGCGTTACGAATATTATACATGATGATATCTTTGCACCTAGCATTCAAAATTTTGTCCAATATGATAGATTTGGTCGCCGCACCCAAGAGGGTACTGTAGGCGGCAGAATACTAACCTATACCCATGACCTTGCCGGGCGCGTAGTTACGGAGCAGTCGCTGGGCATTAACAATACTTTTACGCACAATCTTTTTGGCATAATTTCTGTACGTAATATCGAAGGCAACACGTCCCGCAGCACATTTGACAGTATGGGACGGCTACTGACCGCCACAGATTTGATGGGCAACACGCAGCGTTTTACCTACGATGCGCTTGGTCGGCTTATCCGTCAAGATGTGCCTTTTGAACGAGCGGGCACTGTAACACGCTACGCCACTACGCTATATTTCTATGACAGAAACGGCAACCTTGTCCAAACACGCATTGCAACCAACTTACCAGGTACAGTTGAGACTTGGTCTATTACCCACAACACTTTCCACCATAACCGGCTAATGTCATCCCAAACAGGCGATGGGCCATTTACAGATTTCACTTATGACCTTGCCGGGAATATACGGACCCAAAGAGTTGGCGGTATAGGTGGAGCAACAACGACATTCACCTACAACAACCGCGGGCAGCTAACCCACACTACCGATGCACTCGGCCAAGCGGAAACCTTCACATATGATGTTAATGGTCTGCTGTCATCACGTACAGACCGCAATGGTACGCGGTTTATCAAAGCATATGACCATATGGGACGGCTCGGGTGGGAAATAGCCATACAAAACAATACTACTGTAGGGAATAGAGCATATCTCTTCACACTAACCGGTGCCGTGAGGACAGAGATAAGCGACGACCACGTCATAAATAATTATTATGACGCACAAGGGCGTCTAATGCGTCAAACCGAAACAGGCGGCATAGTGAGAACTTTTGCCTACAACGCCGCCAACAACATCACAGATGGACGAGTGTATGTAAACGGTGTACGACATTACCACAACACCTATACTTTCGACACCGCCCAACGTGTACACACGGTAACCACCAACGGCCAGCTGCTTGCAACCTACACATACAACGCCAACGGAAGCCGTATTCGCACAGCCCTATCCAGTCGTATAATCACAGACTACACACGCAACCTTGCCGGACTGGTTACACGCCAATCTCATCAGGGTGGTGCTGGGCTGGTACACCTCTACTACACCTATTATTTAGATGGTAATATTAGCACTGTAACAGAAAGACGTTCAGGCACCCTTATCCGTACAGTAACTTATAATTACGATACTGCGCGTCGCCTTATCGGCGAGCGTGACGTAAGTATAAATCTTGGGGAAACAAACCGCAGATATAGTTTTGACAACCGCGGCAACCGTACCAACATGACCGTAACCGGCGCAGAAAACTATACCGTAGCTTACACTTACGACCTAAACAACCGTCTGCTAACACAAACGCGAACCGGCAGCGACCCGTCCGTAACCACCCTAACGTATGACCGAAATGGCAACCAGCTGACGAGCAACTCCAACAATGGACGAACAGAAACCCGCATGTATAACGCATTTAACCAGCTTATTAGAACGGATAGTGTATCCCCATATGGTGTGTTTTCAACGGAAGAAATTCCACTGGACACATTCGCAGAAACAGCGGATAATTGGTGGGAATACTTTGGTCTTGCGGATTATTCGGACATGGGTACCGATATAATCGGCATGCAGGCGCAGCTTGACAGCACAAACGCACCATCATTTGGTTGGAACATTTTCAACAACGGCCCGGGCGGAACGCAGTATCCGCGAGTAAACCCAGGGCTTGCCGCTTCCGGCACAATCCGATTGTGGACACAGCTAAACGGTGTCAACGCAACTGTGTACACTGCCGCAGAAGATACCATTGTCGCCCTTGACCAAAATGGCAATTGCGCTATGAGATTTATAACAGTAAACAGAATGTGGGTAGCCGGTGCAGGCTGGACAGACATTAACAGGATAGACGTTAGCAAAAACGGTAACTGGCAGTATATTAACCTATCTATCACTGTACACGGCGAAACTGTGCATGTACTGCTTGCCAACGCGCGGTTTGAATATTTTTCACAGCCGCGAAGTGTGCAGATAACATTTAACGCCAACGGTGGAACAGTTACGCCGTCAAGCATAACAAGAAACGCTGGCGAAAGATTAGGCCCACTACCATTCCCCCTAAAAGCCAATTACAGTTTTAACGGTTGGTTTACAGCCCCAACAGGTGGCACGCCTGTATCTTCTGCAACAATAGTGCTAATTAATGACGTGACATATTATGCGCAGTGGATACCAAGAAGAGCGGTGACGATAACCTTTGACGCCAATGGCGGCACTGTTACGCCATCAAGCGTAACAAGAAACTCTGGCGACAGCATAGGCGAGTTACCGACACCAACAAGAACCAACTATGATTTTGTCGGTTGGTACACAGCCCTAACAGGCGGCGTACGTATAACTGAAGCTACAGTAGTAACCCGCGATGTGACATACTTTGCACGCTGGGTACGGCAAACGGTAACAGTAACGATAACCCTAAACGCTAACGGCGGCACTGTCACACCGCCAAGTGTAACAAGAAATGCCGGCGCAGCAATGGGTGAGTTGCCAACACCAACAAGAGCCAACTACGATTTTGTTGGCTGGTACACTGCTGCAACTGGCGGTGTGCGCATAACAGAATCAACAATAGTACCGTCCAGCAATGCAACATACTTTGCCCGCTGGGTACGGCAAACGGTAACAGTAACTATAACCCTAAACGCCAACGGCGGCACTGTCACACCGCCAAGCATAACAAGAAACGCCGGCGCAGTAATGGGCGAGTTACCGACACCAACAAGAGCCAATCACCGTTTTGTGGGTTGGTACACTGCCGCAACCGGCGGTACGCGCGTAACGGCATTGACGATAGCACCCGCCAACAACGTGACCTACTTTGCCCGCTGGGTACCAGAGCTAGTATCAACAACATCCACCTACACTTACCGCGCAGATGGCCTGCGTCACAGTAAAACAGTAAACGGCGTAACAACGTACCATATTTGGGATCGTGGTAATATTGTATTAGAGCTTAATG
>Ga0123352_10016177_pt1 | contig 11879 bp, 6 predicted proteins | sample TergutLab28metaG_FD_89700 | JGI IMG/M metagenome (GOLD analysis project Ga0123352, IMG submission 89700) | Labiotermes labralis P1 segment gut microbial communities from Petit-Saut dam, French Guiana - Lab288 P1 | ecosystem: Host-associated > Arthropoda: Insects > Digestive system > Gut ...
GCCCCCCCCCCCCCCAACCCTCTTCATGAATCTTTGTGCTTGAAAGTGTAGTTGAATTCATCATTTTTTCATTTTCTGAAAGTGTTTTTTCTTCATCTAGGATTCAGTTCAGCCACCTAACCAGAGATGACTTTGCGTTTGAAATTTATGTGGGCCAGAAATTTTAATCCATATTAGGAAACAGTATTTAAGCTTTGTCTCTTTGTTTCCCCCAGGTTAATAGTTTTTTTCAGTGGCTACAGAATAGATGACAAGTTAAACTCGTAGCAGGAGCTGAGGCTTTTTTTTTGCCACTAAATGTAGAGCAGCTCTGGCTCTTTCCTCAGGGGGGTAGTAAACTTGTCAGGACATGAAGCTCACAGCCTCTTATATCCAGCACTGAGGCAAAGAATGTGTGAGATTATACCTTCATTCCATTTTATTCGATCAAGGCATGGTGCTCAATTAAATGCAGGTAGTTGTACCTCTTTATATTGGTGGGTTTGGAACCAGTATATCCTGTTTCCAGTGTGGGCCGGGTAGTACAGTCGGTATAGTGACTGACTACGGGCTGGACGGTCTGGGATGGAATCCCGGTGGGGAAGAGATTTTCCGCCTGTCCAGACTGGCCCTGGTGCCCACCCAACCTCCTCTAAAATGGGTACTGGGTCTTTCCCGGGGGTAAAGTGCAGCCGGGGCGTGCTGCTGACCACTCAACCCTCTTCTAGTGCCACGGTCATGGAAGAGTAGAGCTATACCTCTACCCACCCTCTGGGCCACACCGGGCCTGTCATGTTACCTTTATCTTTTATTTATATCCTGTTTCCAGTAAAGCTTAAATTTTCTTAATGTTGTGAAATATTTTGGCAGAAAGTTGTGATTTGTTATGTTTTGAAGGGTGCGTCATTTCCATCCTGTTTGCTGTATGTTTACCCACTCTTAATGTCTTTTTTGTAGGTTAAATCTCTTATTCTGATGCATTTTCTCTTCAACAGCAAATGAGTGCACTTGCTTACTGCTGTTGCACTTGCAGTCAAAGACCTCAGCAGCCAGTGAGATGCTGTATGGACTGATAGACAGACAGCTTTCACTGGTGCCACAGCTTGCAGACTTCACCATAATCTCCATGCTTAAGATGATTGCAAAGGTTTGTACACTGTGTACAGAAGCTTGTGTTCTTTCATGGAGAGATATTTGTCAAGGACTGATATTTGAAGACTGGCCTGGAAAAGAAATTTAAATGATATGTTAATGCTAAGGCACACAGCAATGCCTTTAAATCCCACTTTTCATGAGGTAGTTCTAATTTGTCATTATTAAGGTAGAAGCAGCATTTAGAGTTGGTGATTATACCATATTTAGCCAGCTGTGGGACTTCTTTCTGATTGGGCATTTTAAGTGTTTGGAGTGGTCTGAAATTTGAGTTGGAAGTGACAGATTGTACCATGCTGAACCAGATGAATGCTTGCATAGCCAAATTTGTGTTTGAAGTACCAACCTGGATTTTGCTGAGGCAAACAAAGGCATGCATAGCCATATTTGAGTTTGAAGTGCCAAATTGGACCATGCCAAGCCAAATGAATGTGTGCAAAGCCAAATCATAAGGAAGATAGAATAGAGAACACAGAATCCTGTAATGCTGTAGTTCGTATTAATGTTTTCTTATGCCAGTAAAATGGCGGGCCATGTGGAGAAAAGGACTAGAAGTGTTAGATGTATTCCAAGTGGTATAAAGTTTGGAGTGGTAGCAGTATGTGTGAGGAAGATGAAGGCATGCTCTGAAAATAATGAAAGTGGAGAGAATGATTCTTTGGTGAAGGGATGCAGATGGGAAGTGAAGTATTGTGTTTGAAGTACATGAAATTAATAAAATATTTTTCTTCGGTAAACATGTTTTTAAGTGGTTATGGGAGATCCAGGTAAATACATATTTCCTCCGCAGTTATGTTCTAATGGGATTTGTCTTAGATTAGGTTTTGTAGCATATGGGTGAATACATTATTATAATTTTATATTCATGTGGCTCTGGGTTTAAAATGTTGCTGTTTATCCTCGATCCTACAGGACACTGTTAAAATGATCTTGAGATGTGTTGTGAAAAGGACGCTGGCGCAGTGTAGGCTGCATTGACAGGGTTTTGTTTAAATAGGATTAAATATTTATTTAATAATACAAGTTCTTGGTCTTTGATTCTTCTCATTGTTGCACTGTGCATTTTGTAGAATTACTTTAATTTTCAACCAACAAATGCACTTACATAAAATAACACACTAAAACACTTAAAATCGCTCCGACATGTTTCGATCCTTAGATCATCCTCTGGGAGCTACGTTGTTCCTTACTAAAGTCATTTTAAAAACATTCACAAAGTTCCTTTATATTAACAGGGTGTTGTGGCAGCATGCTTTTTGAGAGTTTTAGAGAGTTACACGGTGGGGCAGCTAGGTAGCTCCTTTAAGTGCAGGTTCTTTCCTGACAGCTGGCTCTTCAAGTTTGGGCGTCTGTCACGTGAAGGTAATCTGTAGTTCTCATGTCTTTGTGGTCATGAAGGAAAGCAGGCAATCTGAGTTGAGTGTTCCTCAAGTGTTACAGCATGACTGGTGAGTTGGGATCAGCATTTACTATTCATACACTATGTGCAGGGAAATATCACCATAATATTCCAGCATTTAGTGAAACTCAGCATGTCATGAATACTTTTTCCTTGTCTCCAAGACCTGAATATATAAACAATGTATTATATTCCTGTACTTAATAATTTCAGTAATTTTTTACTTCGAGAACTGATGTATTGATTTAGTGTGATTTTGGTTGAAGTGACAGTATTTTCATTTGTGCTTTGCCAGAAATTGTTGCTATCCAATCATAATCCTTCAGTGAGTGATATATCTTAAAGATGTGTGGAAATGACAGTGCTTGTGGCATTGCAGTTTTTCTGATTCTAAACTGTGCTTGTCAGAGTTTTCATGTCACTAAATATTTTAGAATTTAATTTGATATTTTTGTTTAATATATTTATTTGTGTTGAATAATTTTTTTTAATTGTTTGCATGAAGTTACTTAAACGTGGTTGTATACATTAAGTCTTATGAGAAGGTCAGCATTTTTTAAATGTAATTTTGTACAAACCCAGTTTAGCGAAAACCTACGTCTAGTTTAAGAAAGGCTTTCTGCTGGATGATTATTTTATAGGGATTTCACTGTAATGCAGCTAGGTGAACAGAACAGGTGAGACTTTAGATCATAATGCCTCTGGGAATATGTAGTCCTGTATGTTGACAAAATTTCGAAGTAAAGGTAAAGGTAAAGCAGTCCCGTTCCAGGCCCAGAGGGTTCCAGGAAGTTAAGCGTTCCCAGATTTCGTGACAACAGCACAGGATGGTGGTAGGTGGTCAGCCTTACGCACTGGCCGCCTTTACCCTCAGGAAATACTCCTGGTACTCATTTCTGTTAGAGGCTGAGTCGACCCCAAGGCCATAGTGCGATCGGAAGGATTTTATGTCAATGAAAAATCACTGACACCAGCTGGGATCAAACCAGCGACCTTCCGATTTGTAGCACAGCACCTTAACCACTGTGCTACCGCAGTCCCCAAACTTCCAAGTAGCTATTCAAAATATAAGTATAAGATGTTAAAGTCTGCTAATGTATTTTTTTTGTTTGTTCTGCAAGAAACTGGGCATAGTTTAATTCACCCAACAAATAATTGTGGCATGACACATGGTGGAACTTATTTCATGGCTCAAATGTTAATATGGTTACTATGAAACATCTTCTGATCTTGTTAGTTGCAGATTGGTCTGTCCATATATATCACTTCTGATGATAGGAATCTGTGCAAATGTTGTAGTAGTTATGCTCTAGTCATTTCTTGTGTAATTTTTGTGCTCTGTGTGTAGACTGTACGAGAGGTGAGTGCAAATCTGCCCTTGGAATTGGTACAGAAGCTTCTAGGAACTGACTCTCCCTTGCTTGAGCTACGTTTCTCACCGTCTCTAAACATCCAGTCTGAAGTCTTGGCAGTATATCATAGTCTTCTAAATCTGAAGAATATCCCTCTGCTGCAGGAAGCGTACAGGTATGATGTTTCTATATTAGCTCCTTGTGTACACACATGCATGCATATTTACATACTTTCTGTGAATCCCAAAAGTGGTCAGTATAATGTAGTGTGTGGAGTAAGCCGTCTGATACGAAGTGTACAGATAAGTGCAGCCCAGAGTACTGTTTAGAATTTGAGGTTGGGCCACTATTTAGAAATTCTGTGTTAGTATGGATTTGTAATTTGAGACCTTATCAGTGTACACAATTTCTTTAGTAGTGCTTGTTCACAATATGTACCTGAACGCAAGATAACCCCAAACTTCCAGCCTGATCTCTTTTGGAATATGGCTGGCATTCGTAGCCCTTTTCTTCATATGTTTTGCCACTTTTTTGGTGCAGTGTATTGAGAATGTGATTTGTAGTATTGTAGGTTGATGTGTTTTTGCTAAACACGAAGGGCTTGTTTTATGCCTCTTTGTTTTACTCCTTTTTGTTTTAATGCCCTTTACCAATTTACACCACTTCCCAATTTATGCTGTCTCATTGTCTGTTTAACGATCTCCACTTATTTAAAGATTTCCATTTATTTGCGTCTTTTTTTTTTTCTTATGGGTATATCAATTTTGATTTATACTTTTTTTTTTAATACACCCACTTTGTCAGGAACAGGTTTTGGTGCCTTGATATTAGTGCTGTGGTTTGGTTGGACACCATCCTGTTTGGTGCTTCAGACTTAAATTTGTTATCATCTCACATACTTAAACAGTGAGATTAGAGAAAGAACCTTGTTTTACGTGTGGGTGGATAACATACTGTTTACGATTTATCTGTTAGAACCCAGGTACATTTGTAGTTTGTATATTAAACCAGACATTTCCATTGCAGATTGGGTTCATACTATGGATAACTTGGCAGCACATGTTCTTTGAAAGGGTGTAACATATACTTTCGAATGTTCAGATATGTGATGTGTATTTCTCCCTAAATTGTTTCCCTATTTGTACTGTGTTTTTCAGATATGTCCTTGGAGATCTTGAGATAGCATACAAGATGTACGTACCATCTGTTGAAGAACTATGCCAGCAGAATCCTCACCATAATCTTGTGTATAAAATGGACAGTGTAGAAACCATCATTCTGTTTCATCTTCGTGCTCTTGCAGATCTCGGTAAACAAATTTCTTTTTGTGTGCATTTTGTCTTGTACTTTTTATGAGAGGTACCTAGTTGATATTTGAATTATCTTTTATTTTCTAAATGTGGGATACGTGTTTATGTATGGGTAATTTACCTAAATTTTGAGAATTGTCAGGTTTGGGAAATACAGTGTCTTTACTATGTTAGTGAGCTTAAGTTCTAGATAATCTGATAGCTGTGAATGTCTTTTAGAATGTTGTGCACTGGACGATTGGGAATTTTGTTGACCAATGTATGAAATTGTGTACCATCCAGGTCTGTTTTGATTCATGTCTGTCTGTATTCATTTAGTTGAGGAAATATCTGTGTGATTGAGTGTGGCATGAAATGGCTGATATCTATTCTGCTGACAGATGGGTCAGTGGAGGAAATTTTCTGACTCTCTGTTTCCTTAGATTTTTTCATCTTGTGCAGCAGTTCTGTAAGACATCTGTATCTGTCACCCTTTGGGTCCTGCCTCTTTTTTGTAATTCCAGACCTCTGTATCTGTATCCATTCTTTAAACATATCCAGATCACTATAATATGCTTATCTCAGACTCCTTTGGCCATGCTTATGCTGCAAATAAATGGTACAAAAATTATGGTGTAAAATAGAGGGATGTTTTATTATTCTAGCAAATGCTAGTAATTCCATCATTGGAATGTGGGCGTTGAAACCCAGCATCTTGGAGTTATTAGCAGTGAAGTTGCTGCCTTGTGACAATGCGCTACCACTGTTCAGCCCATTGCTGCAGTACTCTGTCCTCTACCTGCTTTACAGTCATTGCTCAAGGTGAGTGGGATTAGTGAGGGAGAGAGTGTCACATGTTAGCAACTTGAGATGTACATATTTGATGTTTATTGGACTGTGCATCATTGTGATAACTGGTAAATAAAAAACCAACTAGATGTCACTAGTTACATTTATTTTACTTCTTAGAGACTCAACGTGTTTGAGGCATTAATATGCCCATCTGCAGGAGTTTGCGACTATGTTGTTGAACTACCACATTGGCCGTTTCGTTCTTGATTTGTTGTGTGTTGGAGTTTGGGTGCACAACAAGTTGTGCTTCAACCGGCAGCCTGGATACCACCCTAGCCAAACTGCACCCAAATTCCAACACACAACAAATCAAGAACGAAACGACCAGTGTGGTAGTTCAACAACATAGTCACAAACTCCAGCAGATGGGCATATTAATGCCTGAAACACATTGAGTCTCTAAGAAGTAAAATAAAAGTAACAAGATACATCTAGTTGGTTTTTTATTCGTCATTACATATTTGCTTTTGTTGCCATTAAAATGGAGAAAGTTTCTTCTTGTGCTTGCAAATGAAACAAGACAGGCAAAATGCATATAACATAACACTGAGGTGTGTTCGTGTAACGATTGTTACAGTAGAAAATCAGTGAGTATTTGTAGCCTTATATTGTCATGTTGTTATCTGTGGCCTAGTTTTCTCATAAATGGCACACTTTTCCAAAAATAATTACTGAACACAAAGTTTGTGTTTTGATTTTCTCTACAACTTTGTCTGAAACACTTCTCATTGTACAAAGAAATGAGCAAGATGTGATAAAAAAGTAAGTAAAGTAAAAAAGTAAAAGTAATATTCTTCTTGTTCGATTATATGAAACTTGAATATTTTTTGACACTTACTCGAAAAATCTTCAAATATCAAATTGGGAGCCGAGTTGTTCCATGTGGATGGATGGATGGACAGATGGACAGACATGACGAAGCTAATAGTCGCGTTTTGCAATTTTACGAGCGTGCCTAAATAAGTATTACAAAATTTAAATGTGGTATAACATTTTCTGGGGAAATCAGATGATTAGAAATTTTAATTTTTCATTGTACATACTGTTGCTTAATTGCACTAATTATCTAGCAGGTCATTATTTTTACATTTTTATCCTGTTATCCAGTAGCTCTGCTTTTGTTACATGTTTCAAAATGGTTGAACATTCATGAGATGTGGTTCTGCATTTTGTACATCCTAGCAGAATCATGCTGGAAGTGGAAAGGTATTTTGTTTTGGATGTGCTGAGGTTAGGTGAATTTTGTGTTTGATAACACTACTTATTCCATTCTCAATATTATTTTTGTATTTTCCGTACCTAGCAGAATCATGCTGTAAGTGGAAAGGTATTTTGTTTTGGATGTGCTGAGGTTAGGTGAATTTTGTGTTTGATAACACTACTTATTCCATTCTCAGTATTATTTTTGTATTTTCTGTACCTGTGCAACTCAATTTCGTTTAAAAAGAGGTGAGGGGAGGAGGGTGTACAGGCTTACGTGATTAAGATTTTCTTCATTTGTGCACTTACGCATCAGCACATGTATGAGGGTTTGTTTCTTTTGTTAAGCATTTGCCATATGAAATGTTTGATATAAAAACTGTAGGTAGTGAGGTACTTTACATTTTATTTATATGCCAATTTTTTGTGCAGTATTTTTTTTTTTAATGAAATTTGTGATTTTTGTATGAGATTAAAGTATGGGGTTATATTGGTTTGATAGGAACCAAAAGTAAATATGCTTTATGGATTTTAGTGACATACACAAGGACAGAATTACTTCAAAATCTTTTCAATGGTTTTGGAGACTAACCATTCTAACACACACATGAGCATGCTTGACTTCGTGTTCACTCTGTGTGTAATTCATTTGACCAAGAGGGATGTCACGTGTACCTTACATGGTTAATGTTTGTCACACATTTTTTTTATCTTTGTGCTGTTTTAGGTACAATCACTTTGTATCAAGCAGTGCTTTGGTGAGTTCTACAAATTGCAGATCAAATGTACATGATATTCTTGGTTTGCCGGTCACTCTTGGGCCTGAAGTGCCCACAGCTTCCCCCACCAGTGGTCACCTGTCTATCATACTTCGTCTGCTGGCCGATATGCTTTCGCAGGTTTGTCCAATAAGCTGATTGTTTTCTTTATGCAGGTATAGTCTGTTTTGTGATGTGAGACAAACAGGGAGCACTGTATAATTGTGCGAACTGCTGAATGGTGCTGTATGTAGTCTAATTTTTTGTTATGCTGAGTTCGTTAGAACCTCCAGTACCCTGGGTTGCATGATTGTTATTACCATGAAGCTTGTATGTTACTTGAATTGCATATTCTAAGTCCAAAAGCTGTTACTCTGTTCATGTAATCACATTTTGTCAGCCAGTACCACGAATGGTGTATTGTCTTTTTGCCATACCTGCTTAGAACCAGAAGCTAAGAATTGTTGCAGTGTAGTGAGTAGCAATATTGCTTCATGTTGACAGGTTTTTGAGGTGCTGCTTGGGCCTCAGGCCAACTAGCTGTCTTGTTTTATGTTTTTGGTACGGTGCATTGTAATATAATCGTATAATGCAGACCAACAAATGCACCTTTATTAAACTTTAATTTAATTTTTCACAATATATTGTGAAAATTAAAATTAAATTAAGTTTAACAAAGGTGCATTTCGTTGGTCTGCATTTTATGTAATAGCTATCTTGTGTTGTCCTTCTAGGCATATGCTGAAAAATAACTTAAAGTAAGCCACAGATGTTTCCATCTGTGTCATTTCTAATTCAATATTCACAGTCATCCTTCTGTCTGTATTATGTCATTAAATAATTGAAGCATTTAGCACACTTGGTGGACATGGATTGTAAGAGTGGGTGACGTTTCTGAATTGGTGGACGAGCTGGTAGGGCAAGGGTAGTTGAAGATACTTAGCTCTTCAGTACTAGCCTTATTGCACTGTACAGACTTTTAATTATACACGTGCTGTCAGGCTTGGTGCATGGTACAGTTATGAATGCATTTAAGGGGTGCTGTGTTTTACACCCCCTCAACGCGGATGGTGGTGGGAGTTGAAACTGGAGTGCTATTGAAGGAATAAAAGTGTTGCTGTGTTGAGACTAGTATACATTCCTGTATAGGAAGTCGTGCAATGGAATATGGGATCTAGCTGCTCTGGAGGAAGTAAATTGTTTAGAAACTAAATGTGCAGCATGTAATGTATGCGGGTGCACCTTCATTACCATCCTTACTGTTGTAACATCTAGCTGACAAGGGCAAGCTTTTGTGTTATAGGAAGAAGAAGAGATGTTCGTGATAACATTACGTTACATAGTCTGTCGAGAGAACCTAATGTGAAATAAAAATTAGACTTGTGGGCTGGGATAACATAGTTGGTATAGTGACTTGCTACAGGCTGTGTAGTCTGGGGGTGAATTGTAGTGGGTGCGAGATTTTTGGTACCTGTGCATTCTGGACCTGGGGCCCACCCAGCCCCCTGTAGAAAGGGTACTTGGGTCTGTCTCCTGGAGGGAGGAACATGTTGACTGCTGACCCCCATCTAGCACTGAGATTAAAGGAAGAGTAAAACTATATCTCTGGGCCTTCATGGACCTAGGGTAAATGTTGCTTCACCTTGGTGAATTAGACTTACAGAGTGTGCTGTACATTGTTCATATTGATGACAAAGAAGTAACAATAAAACATTGTGTACTTGTAATGTCAGTATGTGCTGAATAAAGTCCTGTGTGTTTGCAGGAGACATCAGAGGAAACACGCCTGTTAGTTCTGTCATGGACACGTGAACTCCTTGTCCAGGCTCAACCATACTTGATGGTATTGCATCAGACGGCTGGGTTTGAGAAGGTCTTGTTTGCCATTGTTGGCTCTGGATTCCATCATAGTGCATCCATTGTGTTGGGAGTTGCAGGAAACATTGAGCAGCTCTTGGCTAACAAGAAAGTGCCTTGGAAAGTAAGAACACTTTGTGTCTTCATTCCTGTTGGCTGAGATTTGCTTTTACTTACTAATTCTTGTGCTTTAATTTACTAGTTCTTGTAGATTAAACTAATTGTTCACACAAATAGCTGGCTTCTTGATCATTGTTTAGAATTATGACACTTCAGGTCTTCACCTGTATCTGTTCATTGTTTTAGACCAGTCCTTCGAAGTTAGTGGTCTGTTGTCCTCAAATTCTAGTTAACTTAATATGATTACAGAAATGCATTATGGTTTTATTGCATTTTACATTAATTTCCAGCCAACCTGGGTCATTAGTATGAGTAAATTGTCTTTGTAGAAGGTTTTCTCAGTTGAGTGTTCAAATCTGCTGCTCCCCATTCCTTCCATGGGCGTTCCATTGTAGTGGTTAAAATAGCCCAGAGAAGTTACTGCTTCATAATGCAGTGTGTGTTCATTTTCTATTTGCTTTTAGTGACTAGGTAGTTTGTGTTGAACATTATCATGTACTGTGCAGAGATTCCATTCATTAAGTCAGGTGCAACTAGTTTCCTTTGTGACAAATTATTTAACATACCCTTGTGCTTTTCTTTTAGTTCCACATGTTCCATGTGACTGATTGGGTCATCTCTTCAATTTTAATATTGCATACAGGTGTTCATTCTTATGTTGCCAACAATGTAAACATTGTACCTGTCCTAGTTAGGTATGATTGCTGTTTTACTGGCCTGCAGATCAGGTGATGTTGGGAGTTATGTAACATCTTCAGAATTGTGTGGTTCATTTTGCTGTAGCTCATAGTGTTTTGTTGTGTTGTCTGCAGCACAAGCTTGTGTCTGAGGTACTTGAACTTTGTGTTCTGCATCTGAACTCGACAAACAGCATGGTTAGGAACAGGTTCAGCCACATTCTGTCTCTATTGCCCTGGTACTTTGTCGTCATGAGGCTCGGCGATGCAAGCCAAGCTGTGGAAGTGAAGGTTTGTATGCATATGGCTTTGTGCACACTTTATGAATTTTAGTCTTTAGGGCTTCACAAAAGTTTTTTGGCAGTTGATGTATAGCATTCGGTTCTTAACGATAATCACAGATACAAATCTCTTTGCTTGCAGACCAAACCGTTGCAAGAGTTATCAGGTTTCACTCTTGAAACACTTCATGCTGCACGGAGGCATCACTTGTCAAGGGGTTGTTGTGGCGACATGCAGCCACAGCATTTTCGCAAGTTTATGGGTTATCTGCTACAGGGTGTGCAGTACAGGTGAGTGAACTTAACATGTTGGGGAATGCTACCTGTTTTTTTAACGCAACTCTTGCTGCTAACTGTCTATCTTTTCATTGTCTCGCAGGACTTAAGCTTTGTTTGAGAGACCCAAAGTCAGTGTAGTTTATTAAATTTCCTCCAGATAGGAATTTTGTCAATTGAGTGTTCAGATCCATTGTCTGCTAGAAGAAGAGTAGACAGACTTCACTCTTTTGGATCTACTGGTCTGACTTTATGTGGGGTTTCACAAGATATGTGGCATAAAATCTTCCCATTTCAGCTGTTCATGGTTTTTCAAAAGTGCTTTGCCACATAAACATTCTAGTAACCCAATGGAAAGGGCTAAGTAAAGTATTCTTTCATGAAGTCCTAATTTGTGAATCTTAATAACCTGAAACCAGGAGGGTTTGGGAATGTCCAGGAAACATGGCACACTTTTCACATCTGCACTGTTCAAACCATCATTCCTTGGCCATCACTGGTACTGAAACAGTTCTCCCATTGCTACATCATGTGGTACTGAGGCAAAGAAACAGCTTTGCTTTCACACTAATTGGGGGGGGGGGGGGGCGATCTTTTGCCCCTTTTTTTTTTCGTTTTTTTTTATGTGTATTCCCGGGGATTAAAAGGGGGGGAATTTTTGTTTTTTAAGTTATAAAAATTGGGTGA
>Ga0123352_10016179_pt1 | contig 11878 bp, 7 predicted proteins | sample TergutLab28metaG_FD_89700 | JGI IMG/M metagenome (GOLD analysis project Ga0123352, IMG submission 89700) | Labiotermes labralis P1 segment gut microbial communities from Petit-Saut dam, French Guiana - Lab288 P1 | ecosystem: Host-associated > Arthropoda: Insects > Digestive system > Gut ...
GAACTCGCAGCAGAACACACAGACCGTGTGAACTCGCAGCAGAACACACAGACCGTGTGAACTCGCAGCAGAACACACAGACCGTGTGAACTCGCAGCAGAACACACAGACCGTCTGAACTCGCAGCAGAACACACAGACCGTGTGAACTCGCAGCAGAACACACAGACCGTGTGAACTCGCAACAGAACACACAGACCGTGTGAACTCGCAGCAGAACACACAGACCGTCTGAACTCGCAACAGAACACACAGACCGTCTGAACTCGTAACAGAACACACAGACTGTGTGAACTCGCAGCAGAACACACAGACCGTCTGAACTCGCAACAGAACACACAGACCGTCTGAACTCGCAGCACAACATACAGACGATACGCCTCGGACTGTCTTCATTTCCCCTCGCACCCCGTAATTGAACAAACTGCCATCGGCGCCCAAATTAGCACATTTGGTGTATCAATTTGTGCTTCCGCTGTGACCAATTTGTCGCGCGACTCTGTGAATAGAGTCCTTAATTCATTGTAATGGGATAGTATTGACTCATCTGCCAGGAGGGGCTGAGGAAAACCAGAGTAGCAGGCGGCAGACTTTGACTTAGCCTCCATGTAAGGCGAGCGGTGGACAAGCTTACGGTAGCTAATATTGTCACTACCGAGCGGCCCACCTTTTCAGAATGTCCCGGGTTCAACTCTTGACCCCTGGACTGCCTGTACTGACTGAGGCTAGCAATGGCTTCTTCATTCCATACGGACAAATTTCAGGACGGACCTCAAATAGGCCACGACTACTGAGTTTCTTTCCAATTCACTATTGACCCTGCCATTCTACTGTAGATAGGCTAATCTATTCATTGCCTTGTTTAACTAATCGTAAATAAATAAATAAATAAATACATGCATAGATGAACAGTCCTGTAACTGGGGCGTGGAAACAGGAGACTGGTTTGAATAGGTGGATAACTTGAAGCTTAGAAACCAGTTGGAAGATCTAGATGTAAATGGGAGGATAGTAATTTCTTTAAATAGCTGTTAAAGAAGTGTAACGTTACGATTTGATCTGAAGTGTCTGAGGTCGAGGTACAGAGGTAGGCTGTTGTGATGACGTCAGTGGATGTGCAGTTGCACGGAGTGCGGGAATTTATTGGACAGCTGAGAGTACCTTAGATCTCCCATCCGTGCTGTTCGACGCATTACATAAACTTCATGGTGATGCAGCAAATAAGGTAAAAAGAGGTAAAGTAGTCCCATTACAGGCCTGGACAGGCCCAGAGGGTTCCAGGAATTTAAGGCTCCCAGATTTCGCGACTACGGCACAGGATGGTGGTAAGGTTGTCAGCCTTACGCACCGGCCGCTTTTTACCCCCAGGAAATACTCCTGATACTCATTTCTGTTAGAGGCTGAGTCGACCCTAGGGCCAGAGTGCGATCGGAAGGGTTTTTATGTCAATGAAAAATCCAATGACACCAGCTGAGATCGAACCAGGGACCTTCCGATTTGTATCACAGTACCTTAACCACTGTGCTACCGCGGTCCTCGCAGCAAATAAGGACCAAACGTTATTTTGAAACATTTGGTCCTTATTGTACTGGACGCCTGGACGCCCATCATTTGTCACTCCCTGCTGTTTGGGCTGTAGGCTGACTGGGCGAAGGCAATACAGTGAAGTGACAACCGTTATGTAGCTATACTGTATGTCTTCAGTTTCATAACTTACGTGACGGAAGGACTGACAGGCGGACTATGGGAAGGTCGTACAAGTGGTGCAGAGCTGTGAGACATGGGTCAGGTGGACAGTCACTAGGGGGGCAGAGAGCTACATGATGTAGGGCAGTGTTCTGTTCTGTGTTTTGGCTTTTATGTGCTGTGCTGAAGCTGTTCGGTGTGTGCTGTGGCTGTTCTCTGCTATGCTGTGGCTGTGCTATTGTTGTGCTGTGGCCGTGCTGTGCTATGGCTGTGCTGTGGTTGTTCTGTGCTGTGCTATGGCTGTGCTGTGGCTGTTCTGTGTTGTGCTATGGCTGTTCTGTGCTGTGCTCTGGCTGTGCTGTGCTGTGATATGGCTGTACTGTGGCTGTTCTGTGTTGTGTTATGGCTGTTCTGTGCTGGCTGTGCTGCGCTGTGATCTGGCTGTGCTGTTCTGTGCTATGGCTGTTCTGTGGCTGTTCTCTACTATGCTGTGGCTGTGCTATTGTTGTGCTGTGACCGTGCTGTGCTATGGTTGTGCTGTGACCGTGCTGTGCTATGGCTGTGCTGTGGCCGTGCTGTGCTATGGCTGTGCTGTGGCCGTGCTGTGCTATGGCTGTGCTGTGGCTGTTCTGTGTTGTGCTATGGCTGTTCTGTGCGGTGCTCTGGCTGTGCTATGGCTGTACCGTGGCTGTTCTGTGCTGTGCTCTGGCTGTGCTGTGCTGTGCTATGGTTGTGCCGTGGCTATTCTGTGCTGTGCAATGGCTGTGCTGTGGCTGTGCTGTGGCTGTGCTGTGGCTGTGCTGTGGCTGTGCTGTGCTATGGTTGTGCCGTGGCTGTTCTGTTCTGTGCAATGGCTGTGCTGTGGCTGTTCTCCTCGACCTGCCCAGTCTGACACTACACAGCCCGCAGATCTGCACAGATCACGCAACATGAAGCGCAGTAAACACCACGACACCTGGTAGGCGTAATCCATTCCGGTTTCAATTTATTTGCCACGCTAAGGCAAACCTTGTGACGTTTGACGCTCTCGAAGCAGTACTGTTGGTGTTTCAAGTGTTCTGGGATGTGACCCTGACTGCATTACTTGGTCCTGAAAATGACACGGCGTTCTGAAACTTCGAAACTAGGAATAACACTGTCCAGTGACACGGCGTCACCTCGTACAGAATTGGGCTGTTCAAGATAAGCTTCCGTCTGGTTTTAATGTCTAACGACGTTTCATAAGTAATTCTTGTCAAGTCTTTTGGGGTTGTTACGGACGTTTCGGAAGAAAGCACTGCTTGTATAACCTTAACAATATCTACCGTTTATCGACGGTGGAGGTGACTCGACCCACTGAGACGCGGTGCAAGAATTCCAAAGCTGGGATAGTCAAATGCTTTCTAAATGTTCACATTTCTGCTGTTGGTAGAGGGTTATAAAGTATATGTATTAAAATGCCAGAAGAAAAGGCTCACGCAAAGGTCCAGTCAACTGACCGTTTGGCGAACTGGTTCAGTGATCCACAGTAACACCTTCCGCATAACGCAACAGCCCTACCATTTGAAAAATGATGCATTCTGTTCTGAGCAGGCCTGCCTGCTACACGACAGACAAACGCAGAAAATCTGAGCTATCGCCGTCAGACCTGTTATTCCCAGAATTATCGTTACAAATCTGAAAAGTTTGTACTGCAAAAATTCAAATATCTGCCGAAGATTTTTTCTAATTTTAAGTGCATTAAAATATACACCGGTGTGTTCCCAGTCGCTGTATTGAACCAATTCGTCACTAAACAGTCCTGTTGTCCTCACATTCCAAAGTCCACTTCTGACACGGCGACACTAGCCTTTCACAGACTGATGTAAGGATCAATAGTATTGCTTGCTACTGGCCTACTGAATGCTCCCCAATGTCCGATAGAGCATTATTTTTGGAAGGTTCCCAGACTTCACCCGACTGATACCATTTGTACTACCGAGAGCATTGTTGGAATGATACTGACGGGCGGAAAACCGAAAGTTCTGGGAGAAAAACCTGTCCCAGTGACTCTTCCAACAGAACTCTCACATGGACTGACCTGGGATCGAACCCAGGTCTCTGCGGTAGGCCGGCGACTATCCACCTAAGCCATGGCACGGGTGCTTTAAAGACTAAGATTAACCTGAATTATACATAAATATCCAGTTCGTACCGAGCAGTAAACACACTCCGTCTCGGTTATAAAAACCAGTAAGTTAATGCTGTATAGGGAAATAATCGCTGTTTGTTCTCAGATCCACACAAAACACATAAATACACTGTGTGGGCGGAACGTAGAATTGCTGAATGTTAAACTGGCGGTATATAAAGATCCAGTCCGTACCGCGCAGTAAACACACTCCGTCTCGGTTGGAAAAACCAATCAGTTAATGCTGTATAGGGAAATAATCGCTGTTTGTTCTCGGATCCACACAAAACACATAAATACACTGTGTGGGCAGAACGTAGAATTGCTGAATGTTAAACCTGGCAGTCCGTATATCAAAACTTTGCACCTGAACCCTTTAGTTGCCCTACAGCACTGCACGTTCCGTAGCTCAGTCTAATGTATATATTTTATCGCCTTCAGAGCCACTGGGATGGCCCGAATTGACATTCTCCTAGTGGATGTCACTACCTCCAATTCTGTGTAATATGGCACTTCTGCTAAGTGTAATATGGCACTCTTTCTCGGTGTGATATGGAATTACCGCAAAGTATAACATGGCACTCTTGCCAAGTGTAATTTTGCCCTTCTCAGATCCAAAGTCGGTCCAGAGAGCAGCTCCACTAGCTGCAGAATGTTATGTTTTTCCTCAGTCCCGAACGGCACAGCATCCTGCACCATGTGGCCGCTGAACTACTAAAGGCTTGCTTACACAGACACAAATTATGCAGATAAAAGAGCAGGCCAGTCCGTACGGTGCACAACGTCGCCGTGACGCATGTCTCTCCTGTCAGCACATTTCCGGTCGACTTCTCCCATCTATCGCCCGCGCTGTGTGATTCTATTGACTATCAGTGTCGTTAAACAAAACTCGCTGCAAGTCATACGTGCACAGTGCCGAACTGTGAAGGCAAATTGCAGTTCCGATGCTGTTCCGGCTCGGACCGCTCAGCCCTCCTGCTGCTCGCCATTTCCCTTACCGTCGGTACATCTTCAATTTTCAGGCCGGATACATTTTGCTAACCCACCAACCCGCTTCCCTCTCCTGGTAGGACCAGATGATAGCCGATATTCAATCGTTATTTTATCTGTCAAACAGCTGCTGTTCCGCCTCTCGTGTGGACGGTATTCGAGCAGCCACGAAGCTGCAGGTCAAATATAGCACAGGCCCTGTTATTATTGTAAATACGTGTGAGGAGACGGTGAAGGGGCTTTGTTTGCTGCAGTCACTATGACGGCTGTCCGTGTAGACCGTATATGTGCAGAGTATCCACTGGCCACTGGTGTAATTATGTGATATTAGGGTACTTGTGTTACACCAGTGAAACTGTGTAATGCTGGTGTAATTGTGTAATATTGGTGTAATTCTGAACAGTACGGTGCGTGTTCAACAAACGTGCAATTGCATAATGCAAGTGTAATTTATTGGTTCTAATGCACGTTAGGTTGAAAATGCAGCACAGCATTTCTGTATTGTTTGTGCTTAATGTTACGAAGTGCGCACATTCCTTCAGCTGAATGCATGGAGCAAGACCTGACTTAACCAAATGACTTTATGGTGCAGGAATTGTCTTAACCGATTGATTTTGTTGTGTAGGCCCTGACTTAACCAAATGACTTTATGGTGCACGGCCAGTCTTAACCATTTAATTTATGGTGCAAGACCTGCTTTACCAAATGACTTTATGGAGGAGGACCTGTCTTAACCAATTAATTTATAGTGCAAAACCTGCTTCACCAAATGACTTTATGGTGAAGGGCCTGTCTTAACCAATTAATTTATAGTGCAAAACCTGCTTCACCAAATGACTTTATGGTGAAGGGCCTGTCTTAACCAATTGACTTTATGGTGCAGGGATTGTCTTAACCAATTATTTTATAGTGCAGGACCTATCTTAACCAATTGTCTTTGTTGTGCAGGCCCTGACTTAACCAAATGACTTTATGGTGCAGGACCTGTCTTAACCAATTAATTTATGGTGCAAGACCTGCTTCACCAAATGACTTTATGGTTTAGGACCTGTCTTAACCAATTGACTCTATGGTGCAGGGCTTGTCTTATCCAATTAATTTATGGTGCATGACCTGTCTTAACCAACTGAGTTTATTGTGCAGGCCCTGACTTAACCAATTGACTTTATGGTGCAGGGCCTGTCTTAACCAATTGACTCTATTGTGCAGGGCTTGTCTTAACCAATTATTTTATGGCGGAGGAACTGTCTTAACCAACTGGCTCTCTGGTGCAGGGCTTGTCTTAACCAATTAGTTTATGGTGCAAGACCTGTTTGACCAAATGACTTCATGGTGTCGGCAGGTCCTGCTTAACAAGCCCACCATTACTAAGCTGTTTATGGAGTTTCCTTACGTTATGGCAACCGAATGCTCGCAGTTGCTGTCACTCGGTGCAGCAGCGATGTGCCTGCTGCATCCTTACTGCGCTGAGTGACGTCTCAATGTAAACACAATGAGTTTCCGGCCGGTCGTTATGGCGACGCGTTGACATTAATGGAGCGTCGCGAGGATGCAATGGAGTGTGAATTGGCGGCACGAGGATAAAAGGCTCCATAAATCGTGAGGTTCACAGTCTGCCGCTCTTTGGCTGTTGAACAACGCTGTTCCATTTACAAAGAATATACACTGATAATGGTAGTTTAATTTGAATTGGCCGTGTTGCCTACACTGTGCTCTGCAATAGTACGAGGTGTTGGAAGCTACGCACCGAGTAGTGGCAATTATGTATACCATCTGGAGTAGCAACAAAGAGTGGTAATTACAGATACCACCTGTTACATAACGTTCATCAACTCCTCGCACATCTTAACCCTTTAAACACCCAGTTAAATCCACTCTGCCCTTTGTCAGCATTATTCCGAGCTCACCATATTCTGCACGTTAGCAGGATAAGGGTTAAACTTGTTGTACTCTTCCTTTCTTACAATAAACTCTGTTTCTGTAAAAATCATTTAGCCTCCTTGATGTTTGTAAAACGGAAGTGGTGTTTTTTGGAGGTGGCGGAGACAAAGTGTATTGGGCCGGTCGGTTCGACTTCACACTCCATGCGTGGCAGTCGTGCAGCCGGTAGACTGTGGCACCCAAGTCGCCATCTTCTTGGGTCAGAGCTGCGGCGACGCGAGACGCCGCTATCCATCGCTCTATTAAGCGCCTTTTGTAGCGCCGAACTACCGTGCGCTACTGCAGACGGTAATGTTGTGGTTGGCGCTGACCGTCACAGTGCGTCCGTTTCAGGTTCGAAATTAGCGGCGTTGCATTGCTGCTAGCTGCCAGCAGCCAGTAGCGTCCTGGGCTCTATCGTGGTTCAAACTAACCGCCAGGCACATGACGTCGGCCTGGAGATGGAGGCAGCATGTATCAGCGAAGCACTAATAGCCACCAGCCAGACTAGAACACCGTCTTGTTACCGGCCGGCCACAAACGTTGACACCCCTGAGTAATAAGGCGCGCTCCATTGCAACTTCTTCGTTTTGTGGAACAAATAAAGCACTCGCTATTGTGAGATATCCCCCTCCCTGTGACGTCACGAACCGCAGCCAATGGGTCGCCTCGCTCCGCCCCTCGCCCATCACTCAGCATGTCCGCCAATGGAGCGTTAGTACGGAAGAAACACGCCAGATGGCAATCGGCTCTACTATCGGAATTTGAAGAAATTGTCAAGACGGACCGTCCGTTACGGGGCGGAGATGGGCAGCGGCCGTGACGCCGTGCGGTCTGGTTGGGCCTTACTGACGTTTTGGAAGAACGTACCATCCATGTGAGAGCTGTGAAGAGTTGGTCCTTTTGTACCAGACTGCACGGCGACTGATACCGAAGACAGTCTTATTCATAGCTACTGACGTTTCGGCAGGCCCTACTGCCCACATCTGCTGGAATGCGCAGTCCAGTTACTGTTTACCAACCGACGCCGCGCGTCTTCCCAGATCCTAGAGTACTGACAGAAACCGTCGGCCTTGTTAGCTGACAGTCAGTAGTGATGGCAAACGCGGCGAATTGCAGAACGAACGTAATTGGACTGCCGGCAATGCCTGCCACCGTGTGGTCCGTAATCGTTTGTCTTCCAGTGTGGGCCCTAATAACATAAAATATAAAGAAATATAATTTGCCTTCTGTTTTACATGGGTGTGAAACTTGGTCTGTCACATCAAGGGACGAACATAGGCTGAGGGTGTTCAAGAACAGGGCACCGAGGAAGGTGTTTTTGTCTGACAAGGAACGAGTTCCGTTGCCCTGTACCGCTCTCAATATCTGTTCACCTCAACAAGAGTTATTCGGGTGGTTAAATGAAGGAGGATGAGATGGGCGGGGCACGTGGCATGAATGGGCCAGAACAAGAATTTAGTGTTTTGTGGGAAAACACGAAGTAAATGGCACTTAAGGAGCAAATGAGAGAATAATATTAAAGTTACCTTAAGGAAGATAGATGGGATGGCGTGGATTGGCTTGAAGTGGCTCAGTTTAGAAACAGGCGACGGCACAGCCAGCATAAAATAAGGGGGATTTTTCTGACTAGCTGAGAAACAATCAGCTTCGGAGGGACTGCTCTATAGAGTTGGTTCGTTTTGTCCGAATATATTAATGGCAGTGTACGGTAGCTGGCAGCTGGCGGTCGGACAGACTGACAAGTGAAATTTGGTTTGTCAGACTGTCTAAATGGAGGCGAAAAGTCGCTGGATTGCGGCCTTTCAAACTCGTATGGTGGCCCAAAAACCAATCACAACTACTCTAAGAGGCGTCTGTCTTCTGGAATGCGACGCCGCGACGTCGGATGAATGATTCCCGACGTTATGATCGCTTTTACGTCAAGCAGTTCCTCCTTACTGCACTGAATGGAGCTTAAATACGAAGGCATTACGTTCCTCCGAAACGTCGAGGAAGTCTACCCTAACGAAACAGCGTCATACCCCAGCAACACCGCAGTCGTCAGCTTTAGGTTACGGCCATTTTAGCCGACCGTGTCGTGTCCCGAGATGCTTTGCGTGTGTCGCGCTGCTGTACAGAAACACGTGCTTAGCAAAACACCGAGAGGACGCAAATGCACGCGAGCGCCATTGTAAGGTGTTTTACTGCTGATCGTGAAGCTGGTGATTCTGGTGATTGATGATTAAGGCAGGCCGCAACACAGTCCGCATAAAAAGCACATTAATGCGAGCCCCAAAACGAACCAAAACACAAAGTTTTTATATTTCCCTGCGGTCCTTCCCCTGCCGTGCCCTGTCCGTCCAACAGCACCCTCCAGCCCACTCAACTTAGTCTAAATCAGATCGAACTAATCTGAAGGTGCAGCCATTAGGTCACAGGAAATGTCAAGGTGAGCCTGTCCCACTGCGCGTCATTAAGTCAAACGAGGGGAAGGAAACATAACCCCCTTCATTCTTAAACTCGGGGGCACGCAGTGGCGCAGTTGGTTGGGGGCACTGCAACAGCCTATATCGGGTTCTATCCCCGATGGTGTCATTGGAAATTATCAATGACCTCATTCTTCCGGGCCTGCGGTCGACAGTTATACAGTTAAAGTGATCCCGTTACAGGCCCGGTGTGGCCCAGAGGGTGGGTAGAGGTATAGCTCTACTCTTCCATAACCGCAGCACTAGAAGGGGGTGAGTGGTCAGCAGCACGCCCCGGGCGCACTTTACACCCGGGAAAGAAACGGTACCCATTTTACAGGAGGCTGGGTGGGCCCCAGGGCCGGTCTGGACGGGCGGAAAATCTCGTCCCCACCGAGATTCGATCCCGAAACGTCCAACCCGTAGCTCAGTCGCTATACCGACTGAGCTACCCGGCCCAGGTCGACAGTTATGAGTACCAGGAATATTTCCTTGAGGGTAAAGGCGGCCGGTGGTTAGGGCTAACATACTTACCACCTTCATGTGCCGACTGTCTAGAAATACCTCAGCACGGAACAAATCGCCTCCCACATAACGAGTTTTCTTGAAAACTTATATTGGAAGATTTTTCTCAAATCTGTCCAGAAAATTCAAGTGTCATGGAAATTGGAACAAAAAAAAAAAAACACCGGACACCGGGCACTTCACATGCAGAGCGACGTACATTTGTGATAATATCTCGCTGGTATTTTCTTGGAATGGGGAAATTTGCAGACAAATTTGTAGAGAAAATAAAGAAAAGCACGTTTTATATTCAATGTAACTTTTCCCCCGAAATTCTTGCTGTAAAGTGATAATGTGCAAATGTACGGTACAGTCAGACAGGCCACAGGGGGAAACTGAAAAGGTGCGCAGAAAATTTGCGCGGTGCGTGCAGGATCACAACTACGGCGCGGGCACAGACACACGATTCGTCATATTTACATTTAGTGCTTTATGGTTGATAACCTTTTGACACCTAATGTCAACTACAGTGGTCGTACCGCACCGCTAACCTCTAAAGTTGCATTTTATATACTTATTCAACAAATATAGGTACTGAATATTTTAAACATGGTATATACTCTCCGTTTTCTTCTCTTCAAAATGCAGTTTGTGTCATAATTCTAATGTATTTGGTTCCTGTATTATTCACATTTTATATACAGGGTGTGTTAAATTAAAAAAATAATTCCGGCGCCAAAAGGTCCTTTTGGCGCCGGAATTATGCAACTTGTTCGTCTGATCTCGTAAACTGTTTGACGGTAACAACGCTTACAGCAACCGACAAACTGCACAACGACATCACGATCTGTCCAGCCAAACTGCACGGCTGCAGAACGCCAAGAGCAAACGAACGTTGTCTCACTGCAGCAGACTGTGCACGTAACGTCTGAGAAGAGCGCCAGTTAGTTGGAATATAATTTCTTTCAACAGTTGATATCTACATTTTGCATTGTTGTCAGTGACACACATTTACTATAGACAGACAGCATTGTTGTCCAACAATCAGTATTGTTACATATGTCTAATTGACAGTGACATCATACAAAGAATGCATTGTTGTGTTTCCGCTGCTGTAACAATGGTTACGCGAACACACCACATTGTTACGTTATAGTACACCGTCTGTCCTGCAGCTCTCCACATTTATATTAACCTTTTGGCGCCGGAATTATTATTTTTTTTATTTTAGCACATCCTGTATATAAAATGTGAATAATACAGGAAACAAATACGTTAGAATTATGAAACAAACTGCATTTTGAAGAGAAAAACCGGAGAGTATATACCATGTTTAAAATATTCGGTGCCTATGTTTGTTGAATAAATATATAAAATGCAACTTTAGAGGTTAGCGGTGCGGTACGTCAACTGTAGTTGACATTAGGTGTCAAAAGGTTAAGGACTGTGTCTACATTCTACTAATTCCGCAATAATGTATAACTGAAATATACGCTCTTACAATAAAAGCAACTAGATGCACTAATTTCTCAAATTTATTTTTGGAATGAAACTCAACATGTTTCGGACAGTTCCGCTGTCCATCATCAGGAGTTTGGCACTGTACACACACCAATGGTATATGTCATACAGGTTTGCTGACAGCTTGCGAGAAGGATCAGGATGGAACGTCCTGATCCTGCTCGCAAGCAAGGACATTTACTGGCAGCGACTGCTGTCGTGGCGATCAGCTCCAGCAACTCGGCGGTGTCTTCCTATTGTCGCGCTTATAAAAAGGAAAATCCGAAGGAGTTTAGGTCTTCACTGCAAGTCGACCGGAAGTGAGAGATCAGTGCGTCTTTCAAAACGTCGGCAGCTGGTTACGTAGTGACGCAGCGTCACGCCACACAAAAATGGAAGTGACGCAGCTTCATGTCACACAAGAACGGAAGTGACGCAGCTTCATATCACACAAGAACGGAAGTGACGCAGCTTCATGTCACACAAGAACGGAAGTGACGCAGCTTCATGTCACACAAAAAACGGAAGTGACGCAGCTTCATATCACACAAGAACGGAAGTGACGCAGCTTCATATCACACAAGAACGGAAGTGACGCAGCTTCATGTCACACAAGAACGGAAGTGACGCAGCTTCATATCACACAAGAACGGAAGTGACGCAGCTTCATGTCACACAAAAAC
>Ga0123352_10016181_pt1 | contig 11877 bp, 8 predicted proteins | sample TergutLab28metaG_FD_89700 | JGI IMG/M metagenome (GOLD analysis project Ga0123352, IMG submission 89700) | Labiotermes labralis P1 segment gut microbial communities from Petit-Saut dam, French Guiana - Lab288 P1 | ecosystem: Host-associated > Arthropoda: Insects > Digestive system > Gut ...
TGAAGAACAAACTAAGCTTGCTGTTGTACAGTGAATTTTTTTTTTTTTTAATAGAGGGACTTGTATGGTAATCATAAAAAAATAGGCACCATCAATTTCATAATCTTGTTAGCTAATTTTTAATGTTACAGAGTTGGTGGGTGTGTATATTGAGGCAAACATAAGAGGGAAAAAACCTTCTTTTGTTACAGTATGAGCAAGAAATTGAACGACTGCAAAAGGATGTAGAACATCTGAAACTGAAGTTGGAACAGGCAGAAAAGCAGCATGACCGACAGCAGCGAGGATCAGGCACAGACTCGCCAGATATTGATTCCAGTGAGCAGGATTCAACACATGATCTGAGGGACCCGCCATCTCCTGGCCAGGGAGATACAAACATGAAGAACATCATTGCCAGGTCAGTATTTGTGGTATTAATACAGCTCTGGTACCCCCACCCCTCTACCTTCCATCATATCCTTGAACCCTACTGAAATGTACTGTAAAGGCAGCTACTTCCATCCATCATTTTGGTCTCTCTAGCCTATTTCCATCCTTCACCATTGACTTCCGCCAGCCCAAACTGAGACATGACTCTCTCGAATGTAATACTGTTGCAAGTGAACCTCTGGGTAACCTCAGATCCTTCTGACTACTCTCCTTCCTCATACTCCAGTTACTGGCCTCCTCCTGACTCATTTCGTGTGCCCACTACTCCCCGTTCCTCTAACCACACATCCTCCTCCTCTGTTCTGTGGCACCACTGTCCAAGAAGGATAAGTGTCTTTAGTTGCTCGCTGTTCAGTGCTACTTGTCTCCAATTAACAATTCCCATCTTCCTTAGTCTCTGCTTTCCATCTGGCCTTGGGTATTTCCTTTTGGTCATTTTTTGTGTAAGTTGGCTTGGTATATTTCCTTGGTGTTTCTTACATCAACCATCTGTTGTAGATGTCCCTAATCACATGTTACTTTTCTTTATAATGTGTTCTCTCTCTGCAAGATTGCCTGCAGTGTGCTGTAATCCTGACTCCACCTTCCTGACCTACACTGTCCATACACCCATCCTCTGTCGCCTGCTGTGTTATGCCTCTACCCTGGAGATTGTCTGACTAGTTCCTGTTCCTCACACTGTTTTCTCTTTCTCGTCGTAACTTCCTACTCTTTCAGAACCACCTTTCCTGTGTCCAGACAATAGTGACTGCATTAATTGTCAGCTGTTGATGCAAGGGTGGAGAACCAGGCTGTTGAGAGGGCACTCACCATGCACACACCACGGAGCAGTCTGTAACTATATCCAGAACGTTGACAGTGACAAGCTTTGAATACACATTCAAGAAAGTACATGTAGTGGTGAGCCTAGCGGCAGTCACACCATGTCAACTCAGCTGTGTTGTTAGGGACCTCAGCTACCCTGTAATCTGTTGCAGTCCTCTTTCCCTCACCAGGAGTACTATGTGGACGAATCAGAAAGTATCCAGAAGGGATGTTGATTATACTGCTTGTTGTGCATACAGGAACTTGTGGCCTGGTGGGATAGGTGTGTTGATTTCGAGGGCAGTTTTGTGAAAAAATTATTCTGCCGTATAGACTAAAATAATATTGTTTTGAAACATTACTTTCTGAATACTTCACAACTCCCTTGCATATATCTCTACTCCATAATCCTATTCCTGGCCCCAATCCTTCACGGTCGGTTCTTCCTTCTTCCCTTGCCCTGATACACTGTTCAGCACCCTGCCTGCTTTTCCTGTTCCACTCCAGCAAACCTTGTCCTCTGCTCCTGTCATCTTATAGTCCCTGGCTTGTTGTATTGTGTGCACCCACATGCTCTCATTGTTTTCTTTGAGTCTGGCCTCTGTCTTTGTTTCCTTGACCCATGGTCAACTTGATCTCCCATATTGGCGCCCTCTTGCTTATTCTGTCTTCCTCTTTGTTTTCCACCTTACCTACCCTGTTTCCTTCTCCCTTCCCTCAAACATAGATGTAGTGGTGTGGTTAAGAATAGGAAGGAGATGACTGAAGAGAAATGAGAGTGAAGGTTGTATATAGAGGTTCCTTGAAAACAGTTGTTTTGTGGATATTGGCTCAATGGAAGCCATGCCTTCCTTAGGAGCATCTGTTATTTCGGTCAGAATGTTTGATGGAAAACATCTTTATGGAAGCCTACATTACTTAAGGGCATAAATGACCGTACGTCTTACTTTCCGTATTTATTGTGCAGTGTGGTGTAAGAGATCTGCATTCATGAGTTTCGTGAACATCTGTGCAAAGAAGGTCGTACTTTTACTGTGAGCATTTATGCATGTACAGTGACATTGTATGGCATTCTGACAGTAAAGAACACCTTGGTAAAGTATTATCCATCTTGGATTATACCATGTGCAGTCATGCTATATGTAAATTAGGTGAGGTTTGAAGTAAGTCACTTGATGGATTGAATTTTAGGTTAATCTCTGTTGAGGAAGAGCTTCGCCGTGAACAGCAAAAGATGTCTGATGCATTATCGCACAAGCAGAGGGTCATAGAGGCACAAGAACATAAGATCGCTGCATTAGATGCTGCAAATAATCGTCTCATGTCAGCTTTGACCACCCTGAAGGACCGATACGCATTACAGCAAGGAAAGAATGGGGCTCGTCTGTTGGCAGAACTGAGTGAACTGAAGAGTTCATCATGTTGAGATGCCCAGTCTGCAGTCCTGTTAGTCGTATCTGTCTGTACAACAGAGCATGTCTGATGGAATCCAATGCAATGTACTGTGAACTTGTATGTCCCATTGATGGCCACCTAAAGCTGACATTTTGGTATCACACAGTATGTCCATCCAGTCAGTAGATACATATAGAGTGTTGAGTATCCTCCTGTGTGACTAGAGTGCAATTATTAAGTTTTAATGTTTGTTTTCAAGACTTTGATTATTTACAGAAGAAAACTTCATGGAAGAAACCTGTGAGATGTGGAATAATAGAAGAAGTCCAGAAATGTTGTAATGTTTTAGTTCATTTTGCCAAAATAATGCCACATCTTTTTGAACCATGAGGATATTGTGCTTTTGCCACATTAGTTATCAGTACTGTGAAGCTACAATAATCAACACCATGTATCCAATTTCATTAAAATGTCCAACTCGGTACCTACTGGCTGGTCGTTTGGGTTAACGAACATATGTCTGTGGTGGATGGTGTCTGTGAGATTGACTTCACTCATTGGCTGAAAATTAACAGAATCATAACTGGGCACAGTATTTTTCTGCAGCTGTACTTTCAGCTGTACAGCATATAGCAACCAGACAGTGCTACTTTATTGCACCCATTTTTCAACAGCTGTTGAATGGCATTCTGCTTCTTGTTTCGAAGTAGGGAGGGAAGTGGTGAATCTTTTAACGTAACTGATAGTATTACCTGTCTGCTATGCAGATGTAGTGCACACTCCTTGCATGGTTAGTCATGATACACATCACTGTATTGTCTAGCTAAATATTAGACAAAAATACACAAATTATCACATACATCAGTCACACAATTTGGAAACCTTGGAAATGCCTGTATTAATAAATACACCGCCTTGATGTAACTGTGGCCAGAGATTTGAACTTCATACCACACAGGATTATTTACACAGTTTAGTTATAAATTGGAAAAGGCTTGAACAGTTGTCTTATTATCACATTATGTGGACACAATATTTGGCTGGTATTTTCTCATGTGGTTACAGCAATCTGGCAGTTAACTGTTTGAGATGGTGGTCAACTCTGTAATGTTTGTTTGCATTTATCGAAAAGAAAGCTGGTGGCATTCAGTATTCTGTAGTCAAAATACAATTGTCTGGTGGTATAAAAAAATTCTTTTAGAGAGAATTGGATTACAGATAAGTGTGGTAATATTCACATTACATTTACCGGTCATATCTTTACTTTGTAGCAGTTCATCGTTTTAAATCAAGTATGATATTTGTTACTTTCTGCACTCTGTTTTGTACTGATTTGCATTTCTTTGTATGTATTACTGTAGAAGATACAGTTCAAAATGGTTATGGCCATTGCTGTCTTTAATGCAGTCACCAACTGTATAGAAAGGGAGCACTGAGCTGCTTTAGTATTATTATTCTGTGTGTATTTTGTAGCTTTCCCATTACCAAAGATTAGTTGTTTGGCGCTAGAAATGCCAAGTTGTTTCCGTATGTGTGGAAGATTATAGACTGTGTTGTTGTCTGTGAAGTATATGAAACTGAAGGTACTGCACAATGTACATGTACATACAAGCCATATCAGTGTACGGTGACAGAATAATTTATGTTTATACTTCTGTTAAATGTTTTGTTTCCTAGAAAGGTCATTTAACTTTTGTCTAGAAATGAAAACAGTATTTGTTTCAGGTAGTATTGTGCAACTGCAACTTGCCATGATTGATATGAAGTATGTTAATCTAGCACTTCTTACTGTAAATTGTAATTGTTATGTGTGGTACATAAATAATGTATATGTCCCCTTTTTTAATGTAAATTTGAATGTAGTTATAGGTGATAATGTGCACACTATTTATCACATTACAGAAGTAAATAAGATGATCACTTAGTACATTTTTTTAACTATAAACCAACACCTGTGTTCATTTATTATTGGTAAGGTACAGAAAAATAATCAAACTGTGAACAGTTGTAGTTTCAATATATAAATGTATTATGATGTGCATCACACATAATACATTGCACAACACACAAAACCACCTTTAAATTGTCCTCATATGCATGAGTAAAAATTGAGGGTGTTTCATAATGTTCTCCATGATTACAAATGTTTATAACAAGAAAACCAAAGGACCTACCTTAATGGAATTGTTCACAGCCACAGGAAAACTGAAAAAGTTTTTTTTTGACAACTAGAGGTGTTCATTGTGTGCACGATGGGTGACAATGGCACACATCGATACAATATTCAAGTTCTTGCCACACACTCGCCAGCATGGGTGCTTCAGTATTCTTCACTGCTGCAATGATCCATGCCTTTAGGTCAGTGAGGTCATGTGGCAATGGTGGGACGAATACTTTGCACGAAATGCACGTTGCAGAGTAACCACAGACTTACTCATGTGATATTTCAAGTCGTTTTGACTTCTCCCCTGGAGTGGCCATTTTCTCACTACATACACTTGCATTGCCTAGCAGCAGAAATGTGAACTATGATGAAAAACAACTTACTGGGAAAAAAGTTTTTGGATTGTTCCTTCTGTCTGTACAGGTTTCGTAAATACGTGTCCTACGGTTTTCCTATAATAAATTTATGTAATCCTGGAGTACATTATGAACCGCCCTGTATATGAGAGGGTTTCCCACTTTGAATCCAACCTCTTGCACTGCTCACCCCTGTTTAAGAAAAGGATGGAAGGCAATTCTTTCCAAATTCAAGTGGTACACACACATGTGCGTGCACGCGCATATTCGTTACACAGATTCACGTGGTAAGCATAATGACCATATCTGTGCTGTGTTTGAGGAGGTAAGACTACTTAGCATGAAATTTTTGCTTGTATCAACTTTGCTTCCATGGGATTGATTTTCATGTAATTTGATATTGGAGACTTAAACAATTTGAGCCAAATGTTTTTAGGCATTTAAGATAGCTGAGAGGGTATTAGTGGCAGGGGTGCTCAGATCCTGTGCATCTAAACTGTGTGTGTGGGAGGTGGCTAATATTTGTGGGCCTTAAGAATGGAACTTGATTCATGTCACCCTTTTGGCTCATACAATTTTGAGCTGGGTCCTAGATGTTCCTCACCATCATTCCTGTGGTTCTTCCTGGTGTACAGTGCAGCCACTCTCACTGGGTGTCTACTCCATAGCCACAGCTGTATAATGTACGCACATGTCCCCTGGCACTACTTTCAACTGCTGGATTCTAATGACAATGGCAGGACACTCTGAAATGGTGACTACATGTTGTGGGACAAGACTGCTGCCACCCTAGAAGATGTGGAACACTGGGAACATCATATCTTGCAGTGTAATTACCATTACTTCTGGTGATCCCACTAACCACACTGAATGGTATAACACACAATATCTTTAGTCCACCAAGCCGAAACCTTGGAAATCTTGATAGATCAACTTTCAAAGAAAATATTGCCAAGTACAGAAGTTGCAGCCTTGATTACCTCCAGTATGCATAATGTTCCCATGATTTTCTGTTGTCTGGACTTCACGGAGGGCATGTGGCTGTCCACATATCCAAAAATGAATAAACAAGGTGCTTCTGGCAAAGTAAAAAAGGTAAAGTGCACCCTTGTACAGGCCGTATTTGTGTATTCATTCCTGTTTAGTGCGCAGGTTACATCACATGAGCTTTTTGACCATTAGGATGAAGAGTTTTTCCATTCAAAAGTTATGGTAACCAAAAACTCAACATTAAATAAGCCTGATGGCATCAGGGCCATTGAAAAAACCATTTTAAAAACGCATTCAATAAGGAGGTGGTCTAGCAGCAAATATGTAGAATAAGGCTGGGCAACTTCAATCCACTGAAGGGCCACAATTCGTAAAGTGTCGCCCGAGGGCTGCCTTTGTGTCTAGATAGATATATTGGAAAGCATAAAGAAAAATTGGTTTCCACTATCCTGTCTTGAGAGTGATAAGTTATCAATTCTAAACATTTTCTCTGGAAATTAAGTTGCCATATTATGTTCCCTAGACCTCATTACATTACGTTTGTTTGTTAGTATGTTAAGTCATATTATTGAAAATATTCAGGTGATGGAGCCTGAAAATAATTTCCTTGAGGGTTGCATGCGACCCATGGGCAGCATGTTGGCCAGCCCAGACATAGAATATGTATATATTATGTCCTATCTGTAGAATGCTGGAAACAAACGTAAAACACGCTAGCATATACTGCTCTGGCTAGTTGAACGAAAGTCTGAGTTGCGCTCTGTCGTGTGATTCATGAATCATGAATGGTCCCGTGTAGGTTGTTACCATCATGATGGTTATAATCTAAAATAAGGTATATTTATTGCGCAATAAATGTACATAGTTTCTAATGAATGATACAATTTTGGCGTCCGTTATAGTTTTTAGTGCATTTGTTTTGTGGGCGGTTAGTAGGGGCGGAGGAGAGCACAGATCATCTAGTGGTTGGGAAGTTGTGGTATTGTAGCTTGCTTTAGCAAGGTGCTTAATAGTTCCATAAGTTATCATCAGGGGACAGGCTGTCGACTCGGAGGTCCCCATCGCAGATGGCGGTGTAGTTCATTTTCTAGCGTGTTGCACAGATCAGTTAATCTGCAACAGTTGGCAACGTGTGTTGTAACCTGTGATCGGCAGCGCCGGATTTACATGATCTGTGGGCAAATCCGAGCAAATATGGCGGTAAACAGGATGGAGGGGTATGTGATATATGTGTTACGATTGCCAGTACTTTTGTGACTAAAATAATTTGTAATTGCTTGAAGGTGCGATAAGAAAGTTGAGGAGGATCTAGGATTCAACATGAAACAAAATAAAAAGGTGATTTCATAGCTGTAATTTATAGCGAACCATTCATTCAGATTATAAACATGCACTTAAGTACCCACGTGTAAAGTAGAGGTAGAGTACTGGGATGTTTATGTAAAATGTAGCTGTGAATGGACCAGAGGGTGAAGTATGGTTGTTTGTCCTGAAATAATTTGAACACAATTGGTTTGGGTGAAATTTTGTTTAGGTGAATTTGTTGTCATTAGATTATGTTATGTTGGTGCTTTGGTTAGAATTTCAGTACTGTGCAACAAAATTTTGCATAAATGTAGAATAGAGACCCTACATAGTTATATTTTAAGTTGTAACTTTTTAGAAATCTTCATTTGCTGGCACCATGGCACCACAGAATACTATTATTGCATTACCCAAAACAGTTGATTTTAATGAAAATGGTAATGTAAATATAATATGCATTTTTGTGGCTCTCTTCAGTACTCTTGGTGTCATACACAGTTCAAACCATTCTGGATAAGGGTTTCTAGCAATGTGAATAGTCACAAAGTATGATGTAATATCTACTGCTTTTGTATTGAATTTGATTGTTGTGTGTATTGCATTATGTTAACAGTTTACAATGTCAAAAGAAAATAATTTTGATGATGTTGATGGCAATGAAGGAAGTGAAGGTACAGAATTGGATAATTTGGAAGAGTTGGATGGGGATGATGATAAGGAAGATTATATAAGTGATGGGGATGATGATGATAATGATGGGGAGGAGGAGGAGGAGGAAGATGTTGAAAGTGATGGCTGCAGTGGAATAGAGGACAAGGAACCACTCAAGAGGAAATGCGTTGAGGTGAGTATGAAATTTGAGGTGCCATGGTAGTGAATGTGTGCTGTCTTCATTGAGGAATACTGACTCACTTTTCTAAAATGAAGACGGAAGTAGGTGGTTTATCCAAAACACTGGTGGTTACCTGGTGCTTTCAATGATGTTATATTCCAGAAGACTGTAGTCTTAATATTCAGATGAGTTGAATGCAGCAACAAAAATGTGTGTATTAGATTAAGTCATGCCAAAACAGATTGCACAAATGTTCATGTGTGAGTCATATTTGTTGGAAATAAAAACATATGCTGGGGGTTTTGGAGTTGGTTTGCTCCTTTTCATATGTAAAGCTAGTCAGAGTAATAAATGTTTTGAAAATGTGGTTAAGTTTGAACATTTGGATATGACATTTACAAATATCACATGTATGAAGGAATTAAGGGTAGGTCAAATAAAGGGCATCCTTTAAGCTCAGAATATTTTATCTTTCCATCTGGTATAAAAAAAAACATAAAAATTAGAACATACTGAACCATAATTTTGCAAATCATTTTATATGGAGGTGTAATTGGGCCTCACTTTAAAGAGAAGAATATTGGCTGCGGGCATTTGAGAACCTAGTAATGAGGAAGATATTCGGCAGGGGTTAGGGGAAGTAACAGGAGTTTCATGGGAATTGTGTAATGAACAGCTTTATGTTTTGTATAAATATTTTTTGACAGACCAAATCAAGGAGGATGAGATGGGCAGGGCATATGGCATTTATGAAAGAAGTGAAATGCATACAGAGCTTTGGTGGGGAAATTTCAAGGAAAACAGCCACTAAGAAGACCTAGATGTGGGTGGGAGATTACTGTTAAAGTTAATCTTAAGCACTTACATACCAAATTTTTTCCTCCCTGAAGAAGGACTCTTATCCATAAAGTTAATTGGTTCTTAGCATTATTCTGTATAAGTGAAATGCAAACAAATATTTTTGTAGGTAATTTGAGGTAATTATAATGTTTTGAAGCTTGAGAGGAAATGAATACCCATAAGTCTTTAAATTTTGGCTTATATTTATGATGGACTATGTGGATTGTATGTAAAACTGAACGTCTGGACTGATCACATGTCACAGGAGTGCGCAGTTAGTGCTCTGAAAATCATATTTTGGGCACATTAGCAAAATTGTGAAACGTGACTGTGAACTTTGTCATGCCTGTGTGTTTATCCGTCTGTCTCTCTGCATGGCACAGATAGGTTCCCACTGAATAAATCTTCATGATGTTTAATGAGTGGGATTTGTTAAAAAAATCTGTTAAAAGGTAAATCAGTTCCATTACAGGCCTGGAGTGGCCCAGAGGGTTCCAGGGAGTTAAGGTTCCCAGAGTACATGACAATGGCCCAGAATGGTGGTAAGGTTGTCAGCCTTACGCACCAGCTGCTTTTTACCCGTAGGAAATATTCCTGGTACTCATTTCTGTTAGAGGCTGAGTCGACCCCAGGGCTATAGTGCGATCGGAAGGATTATGTCAATGAAAAATTCCAGTGACACCATCTGGAATCGAACCAGCATCCTTCTGATTTGTAGCACAGCACCTTAACCACTGTGCTACTGCAGTCCCCAGAAAATCTGTTAATAGAATTCAAGTTTGATTAGAACCTGACAAGAATAACCAATACTTGACATGAAGACCTATGAACATTTTATGACATCTTGCTGAATTCTTCTTAGAATGAGAGATGTTTGAGACACAAGTCGCAGAGAAAATAACAGTGTGCATTTTCTTTAAGTAACTTGTTTAGAAAATTGTGCTGTTGTGTGGTAATTTGGAAAAAAATGTTGTAGATTTAGACAGGCCACAGATGACAATATAATACAGTGCATGTTCATTGCATTCTTGATACCAAAGGCTACAGACACACTCATAGTATGTCATAATTATGGCTTTTCCGCAGCAATGATGGTTATGTGAATGCTTCCCATTGTTCTGTTGTATTTGCATTGCCTGTGTTGTTCAGTTTTATAAAGTAGTCTTTTCTCTCACATTCTCTATATTCTGTCACATTACAGTTCTTTCTCTGATATTATAGCAGCTTCTGTATCACTGCCTTGAGTTAGGCACCTGTGACAGTATTCCGTGGCATATGTAAGCTTCTGTTGCAGTAAAGATGTGCTTAGTAAATGTGACACTGTGTATTAATACAGTATTTCTTGTGAAATGATAGAGAAAAACAACAAGATGCAACAGATGTTTATTTTTAACAATATCTCAACATGTTTCGGGCATCATTATGCCCATCTTCAGGAGAACAAGACGTATTACTGCATGTGGTGTGCTGCGCTGGTTCTGCTGGTTGTGGTTGGTAGCGGTTGCGGGGCGCTGCCTTGTAGGGTGTGAGCACTGTGAAGGTTACTGTTCGACTCTGTTAATTTTTAGGTTTACTAGCTCATTGGCCAGGGTGTTGGAGTTGATGGTGTTGTAGTGTTTGTCCAGGTGTAGGTGGTTGTTTAGGATGGTGTTCAGCTGTCTTGCGGTTTTGTGCGTAGTATTTCTTGCCAACATTTCTTACTTTGTATTTTACTGTTACTCACAATCAGCGGGTTTAAAAATGGTAATGTGTGTTACATTGGAGTGGACTTGGTGAGGGCAGTTTTAGTTCATTGGTATGTAAGATATGGTACAGCAAAATGTAAGATACAGTTCTGATGAGATGTGAGCTACTTGTGATTAAGGGCATTGAAGTAACTGTTGGCCTAGGATTTAATTCTCCATTTTCTCTAAAATGGAAGTAACAAGTTCCTCTGTATCATTGATGCCTTTCCATTACACTGTGTGGCATCACATCCTGTAAGACTTCCATCTTAAAACAAATTTGACGGTATGTTGCAAGTGAAATTAAAAGAAAAGTTTATAACCTGTTTCCTACGCATTGTGCATTAATGGCATATTGAGTATGTTTAAGTAAAACAACAACCATTTATAGCCAGGTACCATGGATTGAAGTGAATTTTCAGATCACATGAACATGGGGGAAAGAACTCTCCATACCCATTTCATGGGAGGCCAGGTGGTCCATCGACCTGGTCTGGTTGTGAGGAAAATAGAAGTTCCTAACCTTGCAGGAGATTAAATACCAGTTGCACAGGCTACCATCAGTGAGCTATATAGTGGGTGTTAAGTGTGAAATGTGTATGATAATTTTGTTATTAAATATATATAGGATTTTGATGTTTTGCTGACCGTGCATCTCAGTATATTTATCTCAGTAATTAACCAACTTGATGCACAAAAGTTTGTTTTACAATAAGTCTGTTTCATGTCTGTACATGTTTTGAGCACACGTGCTTGAATCATGTAGAGGCATGAAATAAACTTACTGTAAAACAAAAATTGTGTGCATCAGGTTGGTTAATTACTGAGATAAATATATAGGATGTTTTGCATTGTTTCACTTCTGTTATACAGGGTGTCCCAGGAGGAAAGGACCTAACTTCGGGAGAGTGCTCCTTAGGTCAAACTATACCGATATAACCCAAAACACCTATATCCAAAGTTCAATGGTTACGGAGATATCGGCCAGAGAAGTTTCAAACTTTGACAGCTATTACTCACTTATTGATTACCAAA
>Ga0123352_10016182_pt1 | contig 11876 bp, 5 predicted proteins | sample TergutLab28metaG_FD_89700 | JGI IMG/M metagenome (GOLD analysis project Ga0123352, IMG submission 89700) | Labiotermes labralis P1 segment gut microbial communities from Petit-Saut dam, French Guiana - Lab288 P1 | ecosystem: Host-associated > Arthropoda: Insects > Digestive system > Gut ...
ACAACATCAATATCATTAGCCATATAACATAAAGAACAACACAAAAACCACAAAAAAAAACACACAAAAAAAAAAACAAAAAAAAAAAAACAAAAACCGGTTTCCCCCCCACACAACACCCAAAAAAAAACCCCCCCCCCCCCCCCCCCCCCCCCCCGGTGGCAAGATGGTTAAATCCGGTCGCGACGAATGCTGCATTTCCATATCCTGTGCAATCGGAAATTATAGCACTGTGTGTGCTGTTTTACTGCGGACACCATTAAACGTTACAAAAAAAACGCATTCAGCATGACCTGTGTGTTGCATTCTATGTTACAACTTTCGTTGGAAAGAGTGTTCGTTTCCGTACGTGTTTATGGAGTTCAGCGAGCCATGGAGTGCAGTCAGAATGGCGATCAGGCTATTGAATGGACAGCCGAGGAATTCTGGTTCGATTCTTGCCTGGTGCAAGAGATTCTCTCTTTTCCAAAACATCCATACTGGCTCTGGGGCCCACTCACCGGTGCCGTAGGCTCTATTCCCAGGGGTAAAGCGAACGGGGCGAGAATTTAATCACGTATCTCCACCTACTGCCGTAGTTAATAATGCTTGGAGCTGCACACGTATTTCCTTGCCGTCAAGCGCCTTCATGTCATGAAGAGGGTCAAATTTAAATTCACTTTCGAGATGCGAACAAAAACAATTATCCGATCTAAATAAAAAATTATGTAACTCGACAAATTTTTATAACATTATCCAATGTGAGATATCACACGGAAGTTCATTCGGTGGGTTTGGTGTTGTTACATGAACAGAGAGAGACGGACTGCGGTACTTTAATAGCAGTTCCACGGGATGCTAAAGCGCCAGTCCGTAGCCGGGAAGATCTGCAACACAACGAACGCAGAAGGCGACATAGGTTGCCGCACTCCAAGGCGTTCAGTTTCATAAACAGGAAATTCTAGACAGACAGACATGAATTGTACGCATCAGTTGGTTTTCCTTACTAATTAACTGATGTATTATGTGTATTTCAATAAGTATATTCGTGAGTTACGTTATTAGTATGCTAAACCCTTTCAAATAAGCAATAATTTTATCTTCACATTTCAAACACTTATTAGTAGCGTGTTACAACAACGTCATTCAGGTATTGAAGTAACATTCAAAACGAAATTCATATCTCTCCTGACCAAATACTGCTCACGGCTGATATCTTTATCTCTTACCCGGCGTTCAATCGATTCAGGTCCTATTCAGGCTTTTAGTAAGATAGTTGGCTGCTAAAAAACAAGGTTCAATTGCTTAATCACAGTCTCTCTAAAGACAGTTAGTACTCGTCCTTGACACAGTGAGTTAGAATTAGATCACGGAGTGACGTGAAACAGTCTGACGCTGCTCTCGTCATGTCCTGCCTACCGACGACGCCAGAATTTGCTTCATGGCTGCGCGCTATATCTTGATCGTATGAATCGCATATTAGAACAGCGCTCTTCTGGATTATTACGCAACGAATAGTGGCAATTTCTTACCGACGTTTCGGGACAACCTTTCGGTCCCATCCCCAGGGCTCAAGAATCCTTTATTTTGGATTCTTGAGACCTAAGGATGGAACCTATGGGTTGTCCCGAAACGTCGGTAATTACCACTATTCGAAGCGTAATAACCCACAAGAGCGCACTCCTCAGCTACTTCGCGGCGGAAGCCTGAAATCACGCGAATCTGATCTTGTACTGACACACGTTCTAGTTTCTCTACGACTACATTCCACCCCGTCAATTAAACATTCACCCATCTCCTGCAAGTCCTTGATTTCAGTATTCTAAATGTAAATCACGATCTTAATTAATCATTACTGAATAACTCCAATACAGAATGTTCCTTAACCATGTGACAACCATTCGTCTGGTCAGGAAATGTCCCTCTCTTATGAGGCTTGCAGATTCATCACCGTATTCACACGAGCCCTCCATTAGTCATTAGTAGGCCAGCTATTTCTTCTACACAATTTATTAGCCTCAATTATCGTCAAAGTTTTCATACATTTGGTGTGATAAGCCAGGTTTCGATAAATCTGAGTGTCCAGTACCGACGCGAACCGAAACAAAACTCGCCGCATGACGTTCATTAATTTTGATCCCCAGTATAAAATTTCATAAAAACTCGTTACGTTCCTATCGCGCATGGCACATACAAGCAGATGGTAGGACCCAACTTCTCATTAATTTCATATCCCTCCGCGCAACGAAGGCACAAAAATCACAGACACATGTGCATTTCGGCTATGTTTCACAGCCACCTCAATTACGTAAAATCATCATGCTTCAGCAAGAGTCTCGAAAATCTTTGGGTTCTATGCGCCACAGGACGTGCCTGAGTGAAGAAAGATGATTGTCGCAGTACCTTAGTTTCAATGGACAAAGATATGACCACATATTGATGCTAATTTCAAGGCAAATTACCTTGCAAACCAATTCAAAACGACAGCTGATGATGGGCTTATCACGTACAGCTGTCCCCACTTCTCTCTCAGCAAACAGTCAGTCCAGAACATATTGATAAGGTACTCAAAGAAGGCGGAGCTCACTCACTTGGTTAGGAAACGAAACACTCCAAAACACATGAGTCTGAGTTGTCAAAGATGTGACTCAAATGGTATTTCATCGCTGTTAGAAAACCCTTCAGTACCATAAACGTTTCGTCTCCATTAATGGTACTGGGAAAAATAATTCTCTCTTTACAGGAAAAAGAACGAACTACAAAAGCTCAGTTTCCATGACAGGCCGATAATTGGTGGCGCGCCAGCGAATTGAGGGTACAAGTACAATACAATAAAATACAAATTTATGATGTGTCGGCGTATATACAAATATAATACAAAAGCACTGTACAGATGTGTGTTGTGGCAGCGTACATGCTATCCCCATACTTTAGCGTTCCAGGTGGTTGAAGAGTCCTGAATTTCCAGAAAATCGGCACATGAAGATGGTTAGGTTGTCAGCCCTGCGTATCGGCCACCTTTAACCCCAGGAGATATTCCTCGTACTCATTTCTATTAGAGGCTGAGTAGTGCGGCCGGAAGGATCAAGTCCATGATAAATCCTTATGACCTAATCGGGAATCGAACCCGCTTGTAGCGCAGTTCTCAAGAACTGCGCCACCTGTGTCAGCGGATAATGGGTACAAATATAATGCAATATAACACATTATCGGTTTCAAAACCAAGGCCGCCAACTGCAAATTAGAGTCGAAATGGTTGAACGAATTTAATCCGAAAACAAAAAGTGAGGACTCCCAGAGGTTTCAGAATTATTAGCTTTGTCCTCAGAAACAAATATAGTGAACATACTCGTCACAAATGCCGGACTCTATCAATTAGTTACATTCAAATCCAAAATTACAAGGCGCAGCCCTATCTTTTAGTGAGAAGACAACTATAGCCTGTCAAGAAAAGTCCCTCTTGTACCTGTTCTCAAGGACAAGTTACCATAGACATTTTTCTGGACAAGAAATTTTCTGTGAACGTGTAAGACTTTCGTGCGCAAGCTCAGTTTGAAACAGCAGTTCTCTACACCCGAGGCAAACAGATATGAAGCTCATCCGCAAATTTGCGGTTCTCAGCCGGGTCTGACTTTCTGTAGCTATTCAAGGCGAAAGTCGGCACTGCATTTGTGAACACTGAAATTGCCGATCGCACTCATAAAATTAACTGGCTTCGTCACTAAGTAAACCTAATTATATACTCATTACTGGAAGGCACATTACGTTGAAATAACGACTGTCTCCCTCTGTTACAGATTACGATGTGAAATTCCAACATTATGCAAGCAGGATTATACATAGCCATAATTCTGTGTCGTGGAGAAACATACTCGTATTATTATTATTATTATTATTGTTGTATTTGTTGTTACCTTTATGGAGGGTATTTACAATCATATACCTGAAACATGCCATGTTTCTAGTGTGCATGGTTCTGCAGCTGTTCTATAGTTACAATTTATGGTACACGTAACGTTACTTCCCAGGTTGAACGGTTTGTACTCGTACACCAAGTCTTCCCAAAGTATGTGTGCAGTGACCAATCTGGCTGTTTTATGTAGTTCCTTGATTTCGTGCTTTCCCGGCATGTTGCTCAGGTTTATTACCACCACCACCATTATCCACTTTCCTCACTTTACAGCAGTTCTGCTGGTTGTCAAAAGAGTACAGGTCTCACTGCACAAGCACTTCTTACTCATTGTCCTACTAAAACCTTTCTGACTATACGGGATGCATTAAGTACTACTGCTTCTAATATTATTATTATTACTGTTATTGTAATAATAATAATTATTATTATTACATCATTATGATTGTTACAGTGTTAGACAGCCCAATGCAGTCACTAACTGCATGGCATATCTGCACGATTCAACTCCCAGAAGGGCCAATAAAACGTATTCTCTTTGCACAATGTCCAGATCCGGTATGGGCTCCACACATCTTGCCGAACTGGCAGCGAGAGCACTTTCTTGGAGACAAGCGATTTTCGTCTTCACGACATGGCGCTTAAACACCAAGCTAAATTTATATCATCATCATCATCGTCATCACCAACATCGACACAATCAGCGTCGACTTCGTAGTCACCGTATTCACGATGAAATGAATCCAGCCCATACAAAAAACCTCAGCGTTAGAACACAGTTTTACAGTAACCTGCATCAAACAACAGGTGGTACAGAATGAGCATACAGCGCGCAGTCTCTTCCACCACACGCATGTAGCAGTCCTTTTGAGAAGGTAACAGTCCTTCCGACACTCGGCAAATTCAATGCCTTTTACGGAACCGAAAGGTTCATTACCGTAAGTGCAAAAGCCAGACACTGGGTCCTATTCTCAACCATACGAATCAAGTACCCGTTCTGGTAGCCTAATGGGCATATTTTTCATTTCATCTTCGTATCTACGCTTACAAGTCCGTTCAGGCTGTCCATTACTTACCCCTCCCAGAGTGCCATATCCCCTACTCATCCTATCCTGCATGACTTGAACGTACTAATAACAGCTACTTAGTCACGCGTACAAGTTACGGATCTCCTAATTCTATGAATTGTAAACTCACTTACCGTTTCCAACATACCAGCATTTCAATTACAGGATTTCATGTTCCTTTATACGGACTACACTTCAAGGCTAGGATTAAGTGTACTTGACTTTTACTTACATTTTACTGTATTTACCGTCTATGGAATAACCGAAATGTGCCGCTTACCTGTACGCTTAAGAAATAAAAATTAAAAAACAGACACACAGCCATTTACCTACGTCAACAAACATACAAAACTAATAGCAAAGATCAAGTACCAAAGAGCTGAAGAAACTACGTGGCAGAGAATTTTACAATGAATAGTGGTTACTTGTGACAGCCAGCATGCAGAATCGTAAATCTTCTGCTCAACCTATGGCACAACGTGCACAGCCACACTCAACGCCTTCTCCTCCGTTTCATATTCCCTCCACAAACACCCAGAACGAAGTAAAATTCATCCAAGCAGTAGAAAAGTTAACAGTAAGTTACATAAACAAGTCAGGCAGTTTGATCCCATCTTCACATGCGAATATATTCCAGCTGTATGTGACGCGCAAACAAAGGGTTAAGGTTACATATGCTCTGGATATGTTATGAATAACAGGAAGGCGAACCAGTTCCAATACATTACACACGTGCCTTTACACTACACACAACGCACCGTCTTGTGCCAAACACAGCGACCTTCACTAATTTCTTGCATGCTCCATGTAACACGCATGGTATACTAATGCCTATCGCATAAGATGACTAGTATGCAGCCCACGTAGGGGACGCAGTAAGAATGGGAACCGAATGTCCGATTTCAGTTCTGGCTGCTGGGTTGCACGTCACGGGAAGTATGGCAGTAGTACTGGGATGTCTGATGCCTGCCTGTCTAAAGAAATCGCTCATACGGAGAGAAGGTGACAGACTGAAATTTGAGTATCATTTTCTCAGTAATTTCTGCTTCATTCGAACAAACATTCTTTAATTATGTACATAAATAACCATTTATATTACATAATAGTTATAATATAAAGAAAAGTAGATTTCAGCCTGGAGGAGGTCACGAAGGCCCATAGGGGGAATAGATGTATACCTCCACTCTTTCTTTAAACTCGGCGCTAGATGGGGGTACGTGGTCAACTCCATGCCCCAATCGGTTTACCCCCGAGAAAGAACCGGTACCATTGTATACGACGCTGGGTAGGCCCCAGGGCCTGTCTGGACGGGTGCGGAAAATCTCGCCCCACCCGAGATCCGATCCCCGGACCGTCCAAGCCGTAGCCAGTCGCTATACGGACTACGCTATATAATATAACATAATAATATATTTATATAATTATATGATGCACAATGGGATGTCTAACCTCTAAGAAACAACAACACACATTCCCTTCATCACTACTAGAACAGAACAGAATAGAGCACATTAGAGTGGACACCGTAGCGAACCTTGCACCTCGGCCATTTCCCACCTTCTGTGCAACCCTCGCTTAAGCATTCAGCAGCCCCGCACTTTGAACAAAGTGCGGGGCTGCCTGAGGAGTCAACAAGGCCACCTGGTTTCAAGAAATGACGACCCAGGTTACTACATCTGAACACTGCCATGCCTCAAACTCACCAAGAAAATATTTCAAGTGTCCGTCTGCACATATCATACTCGGGACTGTCAGTCACTATCAAGCACCTGTGTATCATATCAAATCAAAAGAGTTGCCATTAAAGCCTCTGTATGACAAGACAGGCACTGCACGTAGAACGTAATACATGTATCCTGGCGCGTTCGAATAATGTTGATACTACCTCATCTGCTATTCCAGCAGCCCGTTCCTTCGAACAGAGTCTGTATGGAAATTAAATGTCGCCGGCAACAATAAACCGTACTGTGATCTTCATACGAACTGTCCAAACGTTTTTCTCTGTTTTAACCAAATTTGGAGTCCCTCGAAAGATTTTCATACAGAGCGTCCCAATCTCAAATTTCACGGAAATATGCCGCGCTGATACATGCGGTCGGACGGACGAACATGACGAATCGAACAGGCGCTTTTTGCGACTACGCGTACGCGTCTAAAGAGTTTAAGTTCGAAGTACATCACCACTGATCTAATGGTATGAATAATACAATCCGGCAGCTAAGTTGCATAAAAAATATTGGCCGTCTAAGGTAATAAAGGCGTTGTTATGTAACTTTACATGAAAGGCTCCAAATTCATCAGATCTACTAAGGATTTTTCAGCTTGCGTTTCCTTTCTCCTACCTCAGTACCAACGGATGGAAAAACAGACCGCACCGTCGGTCCGTCGGACCACTATTTTCATTACTCCCGAGGACAAGTCTGCTCCCCGGTGCCCCCATCTGATATACGACTTCCTTAACCGTCGCCAAGACGGGTAGAAGGCCGACACGACATGCTATTGAAGCTCGATTATTCTTCTTTATGGTTTGCAGTCAAGACAGAAATAATATACTTATAAATAAGTTAATTGTGAAAAAAAATTCAAGGAAACTCTGCAGCTGTGGGCGATCACTAACAAATCGAAATTGTATCCAGAAATAACTCTGAGAAAATTAAATTGAAGGTACGCTTGCTACCATTCAGTACCGAATCCTTTGTCTTCCTGACTTCTATAGAAAAACGTAAAGTTAAAATACAAAGAACCAATTATAGTAAAAGTCTTGCCCCATGACCCGTACGGGTGGGAAACTCGGTCTCTCGTGTCACGTCAAGAACATAGCAATTAGCTTGAGAGAGTAAGCGAACAGGGTGCTAAGGGAAATACTGCACTTACATGGGAAGAAGCAACAGGATGCTGGCAAAAGAATTTCTTAAAATGCGAGCTCCGAAATTTGTAATTTGAATTCTGGTCAGATATTATTAGAATGATAAGCTCAAGGGCGATTAGATGTGCGGGAAACGTAGTAATCATGGGGGAGAAAACAACATAGACATTCGCTTGGAAAACTATTAAGAAACCACATTGAATACGTATGGGTACACGGGAGGATGGTGTTAAAATGGATTTTAAAGAAACAGACTCGGGAATTGCAGTTTGGGTTCATTTGGTTTAGAATAAAGACCGGGGGCGGGCTCTTATGGAAATGGTGACCAACCTTAATATACATTGCAGAACTTTTTTTTCTATCTCAGCACATACTGTCCTCTCAAGGTGGGCTTTGCTCAGTGTATTTCGTTTCTTACATAGGCACTTAGCAAGACATATCGACGTATTTGGGTAAGCTAAAATTTTAAGGTCCACAGTACATATTCTATCATTAATATTTCCTTTTACTTTACCTACAAGTCGATATGGCAGTCGAATCAGGCCGACTCCGTACTGGTTCAGTGCGAGTCGCAGCACTTTGAGAACACACATAAAAGTTCAAGACGTCGTTCCAAATTAATTACTAACAATGTTGTTCATATGTGTTTTTGTTTCTGACACGACAGCCCCCAGTGGGCCATGGCCTCCTCATTCACGAGGTTTCTAGATCACACACGACGCACCAGAGTCGGGAGGACTCCTACGGACGAGTGATCAGCTCGTCACAGAGACCCCTACCTGATAACAAACACACACAACACTCACAACAAACAAACGTCCATGCCCCCGGTGGGATTCGAACCCACAATCTCAGCAGGCGAGCGGCCGCACACCTACGCCTTATAACGCGCGGCCACTGGTACCGGCTCATATGTGTTTTGGTAACTATAAAAAAGGTACATTCAGTCCGTACGAAAAACTGTTAGTTCTTTAACTTAGTGCCAAGTTTCATGGAGGAATGTCCTGTACAAATAACAGTCGCTGAACTGATCACGAAGATGCCTTTCTTTTATGAAACTAACTCAAAGATTTAGTACAGCGCTCACAACACTTATGGGTCCTAGGCTACGTTACTTTAGTCAATGCCCTACCTTCTGCCCCAATTCTGAGAACAATTAAATACTTTCTTCCTGGACTGAAATTTCATACCTAGTTATCGTTATTCTCATGCGTACTGCTTGTTCCACCCATCTCATCCCCCTTCAGTTGATACTCTAACAATTGACGGAGAAGATCTTGTTACAAAAACCCTCAAAGGGCTACATAATATTTTTCCAGCCTTCTAATTTCTTTTGTCTGTGTTTACAATACTCCTCTATCGCCCGTTTTCAACAATTCTCAACATACACTCTTCTGTGCAGGTAAAAGACGAAATTTCACACCCATACAAAGCGGTAGGCAAGATTCCACTTTCCATTGCTTTAATCGTTATATTGCTCGTCATGAACCAATATGCTAAAAGTACAAAATTATTTACTCCAGGCCTTACGGCGCGCTAATAAAATAAGTGCCCTTTCCAGGTACATCATATTTCGAAGAACACTAACCCACAATCCCCTTCCCACCACTTTTCGTAAGTCTACGGCGAATAAAACGTACACAAAGGATATACTCCTTGTTCAAGTGGGCCGTCAGTTATGCGACGCCAACCGGTCTGACCTCCTTCCACGATGCCGCCCAGCGACTGACCACCCTCCACAAGAATGAAATTCAATCAGTTAAATGGGGGGGGGGGGTTATTCAAACGCTGGTACATGCGAATATATACATGTAATATTACCAACATTTTTTATCACTAATTCTCAGGTTGTTTAACGACGCTGTTACAAAACCGAGGCGTATAAAAGGCAGCAAACGCACATGAAGAAAATTACTGGCGAGAAAAAAGATCCGTAAGAACGAGGATGTGGAGCATTTCTACATACTGGCCCAGAAATTCAAAATAAATGACGCAGAAAAACAAAAGAAACTCCCTTGGATAAAGTCTGGTGGAACCCCTTAGAAGGTCGAATCGGAAACCTCTTTAAAAAAGTTCTAGAGCAACCAACCTTCTGAATACAGCAACGTGGTTATAGTTTTGGGTACCCAATTTATTAACCGACAAAGACGAATGGGAAGGTGATACGGGGTTATATAACATGAATGGCGTGGCAACATCAAGAAATAACAGGACATAAATCCATTTCAGTGGCAGATTGGAACGTAACTCCTTCCGAATATGAAATATGGAGTTCAAGCCAACAAACCATTATAGTAGGCATTTTCTTTGTCCATTCAAGTAACAGTACATCCAGTGCAGGTTACGGAAACAAATTATTTTTCCTTCAATTTCCATAAGTAGGCCTATGTGTCGTATCAAAAACGACTAAAAGTGAATGTTGGATGTATCAAAGATGATTTTAGTTCGATATGACCTATAACCCACACGAACCAAAATGAAATTTGGCAAATAATTTCATTACAAATCCCAAATATCAAATTTAATCGAAATCAGATAAAGAGCGTTGGAAATAAAACGTGCGGACAGACAAACAGGCACACAATGCTTCCATTGCTTGAAAGGCAGCAGAAATACCGGACGCCAGGTCCCCGGCCGACTAGAATTTTGTACATTGGCGCCTAAAATTTGTGTGTTTTCAGAACGGAACATGCTTCGTGTCGCGATTCTGAAGCACAGAATTTTGAAGTGGTTTATGCCCAAGTTTTTGAAAAAGTCTGTGGAAAAAGATGAGTTTGAATCGATGACACTGTAAATCACAAATATGAAATGCCGTCGAAATGTGAACTACATCGATATCGGGAACGCACGCTGGTCAAAGTCATTCACATAGACATAACTCTCCACATGCCACAAAACCAACGAGCTCCCCGAAGATGGCCAACAGCTAAGGCCGAAAAATGTCGGCGCATTAATTAACAAACAAAAGACGTTGTGCAACAAGTTGGTGTTAAATCTTGTATATTATAAACTGCAGTAGGGTTCACCAAAACCAACTTCCTTACATATCGATTTTGTAGGTTCAACAGATAAAACGCAACGATACAGATTGGGAAAAAGGCATAACTACCACACAACACAAACATGATATAATATGAAAACACGGAAAAGCACTGTCCATCACATGCAGTAAATCGTTCGGTAAGATCTGCACAAACATTAAGCCCTCATAAAGTTGGTAGGCAGCTGGAAATTAGCGTGGTTGACGGACTGTCTCGTTGACGACGACTCCTTCCCACTGATGAGGCTGGATTACAATAATGGCGTTCGTGTGTAGAATTCTTTCTAGGTTCAAGGCGTAGCATGCAATTCTTTCATCCATACAAGAATGATTGTCTAAAGGTTTCAGAAAACTTCATAGGGAGGAAGATGACGATAAAATTAACCTTTCACACAGATGAAATAAAGTGAAATGCCAACTAGATGCAACAAGGTAATTTTATTGATGTATTCTTAGCTCGACACGTTTCGGTACATACGACAATCATCAGAAGCATTATATGTTGAGTTGCAGCATACGGTTTTCTGCACCGAGTTTGTAGGTGGGTGGTGGTGTTGCGAGCCGCTGTGTAGGTCGTGTGTAAGGTGGACGGCACCATCCGCACCGTACACACGAACTGTGCATTACTTAGAAAATGCATATAAATTGACTTCCTGTCCAACACAAAATTTATTACATAAAATATATGTTTAAAAGATAATTAAAGCATAATGACAGCTACATGTTTCGGTTTTCTTCCCTAAACCATTTTCAGGTTGTGACTTAGAGAATTTTTGATATACAATCTACAATGTTTCCTACACGAGAATCTCGTTTACAAAAACCATATTTAGTATGCTAGGATATGAAATATAAAACTTGTAATGAAATGCAATAAATGTTTGAGTGTCCATGTATGTATGTATGTATGTATGTATGTATGTATGTATGTGTGTGTGTATGTATGTATGTATGTATGTATGTATGTATGTATGTATGTATGTGTGTATGTATGTATGTATGTATGTATGTATG